>Ga0081540_1000589_pt1 | contig 34938 bp, 30 predicted proteins | sample TabmetS2T1R1_FD_71024 | JGI IMG/M metagenome (GOLD analysis project Ga0081540, IMG submission 71024) | Tabebuia heterophylla rhizosphere microbial communities from the University of Puerto Rico - S2T1R1 | ecosystem: Host-associated > Plants > Roots > Rhizosphere ...
AGGCGTGCGCCGAACTCGCGGCCAACCCCCATCCCCGCGCCATCGTGCTGTCGGCCGCCGGCACGCGCGCGTTCTGCGTGGGAGCCGACCTGAAGGAACGGAACAACCTCGGTGACACCGGGCTGATGGCGCAGCGTGAGGTCTTCCGGGCCGCGTTCGGCGGCCTGCTGGGCCTGCCGCAGCCGGTGATCGCCGCCGTGCACGGGTATGCGCTCGGCGGTGGCTGCGAGCTCGCCCTGTCCTGCGACCTGATCGTGGCGGACGAGACGGCGGTGTTCGGCCTGCCAGAGACCACCGTCGGCCTGGTGCCCGGCGGCGGCGGCACCCAGCTCGCGCAGCGCCGGCTGGGGCAGGGCCGTGCCGCCGACCTGATCTTCACCGGCCGTCAGGTCCCCGCCGACGAGGCACAGCGGATGGGCCTGATCGACCGGCTGGTGCCGGACGGGAAGGCCAGCCAGCACGCGCTGGAGCTCGCGCAGCAAATCGCGGCCAACTCTCCGGTCGCCGTCCGGGCGGCCAAACGATCGATCCGGCGCGGCTGGGGGATCAGCATGCCGGAGGCGCTCGACGTCGAGGACGCGGCGTGGCGGGCCACCGTGATGTCGGGGGACCGGCGGGAGGGGATCGCGGCGTTCAACGACAAGCGGGCACCGAACTGGCCGGGCCAATGAGCGCGGAGACGGTGAGGAGGCGGTCGTGACCGATCTGCCCGCGCGGATATCGGTGCGCGAGGTGGGCCCGAGGGACGGGCTGCAAAACGAGGACCCCGTGCCGGCCGCCGCGAAGATCGCACTCATCGACCAGCTGGCCAAGACGGGGGTCGGCAGGATCGAGGCCGTCTCGTTCGTGCGGGCCGAGGCGATCCCGCAGATGGCCGACGCGGACGAGGTGTGGGCGGGCGTCACCAAGAACCCCGCCGTCCGCTATTCCGCGCTCGCGCCCAACCTGCGCGGCGCGCGGCGGGCGCTCGACGCCGGGTTCACTGAGGTGGAAGTCGTGGTGTCGGCCTCGGACACCCACAACCGCACGAACGTGAACCGGTCGACGGAGCAGTCGCTGGACGAGATCGCGGTCATGATCGGCGAGGCTCACGAGCGCGGCGCCACGCTCCAGGTTGTGGTCGCCACCGCGTGGGGCTGCCCGTACGAGGGTGACGTGCCGGTGCCGAGGGTGCTGGCGGTCGCCGGCCGGGCGGTCGCGGACGGCGCCGATGCGATCTCCTTCGGCGACACCACCGGCATGGCCACGCCGCGCCGGGTGCAGGACCTGGTGGGCTCGTTCCGGTCCCGGCACCCCGACGTGCCGCTCAATCTCCACTTCCACAACACCCGCGGGACCGGGCTGGCGAACGTGCTCGCCGCGCTGGAGATGGGCGTGGACGACTTCGACGCGTCGGTGGGCGGGCTCGGCGGCTGCCCCTACGCGCCCGGTGCGAGCGGCAACATCGCCACCGAGGAACTGGTGTACATGGTCGAGGACATGGGCGTGGGCACCGGTATCGACCTGGCGGCGCTGATCGAGGCGGCGGGGGCCGCGGAACGCATCGTCGGGCGTGAGCTGTCATCGCAGGTGCTGCGCGCCGGCCCGCGGACCAGGACCATTCCGGCATAACGGCGGTGCGGGCGTGCCGCCGGATCCAGGTACAGTCGCGATCGTGGCTGAGCACTCGGATCTGGCGGAGGTGCGTGCCCGCACCGAGCAGGGCGGCGCGCGCAAGTACCACGATGCGGCGGCCAAGGCGGGCAAGCTGTTCGCCCGGGAGCGGATCGCGCTGCTGATCGACGAGGGCAGCTTCGCCGAGGACGGCCGGTACGCCAACGTGCTCGCGGACGGGCTGCCCGCCGACGGCGTGGTCACCGGCACCGCGACCGTCGACGGCCGGCCGGTGGCGCTGATGGCCAACGACTCCACGGTCAAGGCCGGCTCCTGGGGGGCGCGCACCGTGGAGAAGATCATCCGGATCATCGAGAGGGCCTACGGGACCGGGGTCCCCATGATCTACCTGGTCGACTCGGCCGGGGCCCGGATCACCGACCAGGTCGAGATGTTCCCGGGGCGGCGCGGCGCGGGGAAGATCTTTCACAGCCAGGTGCGCGCGTCCGGCTCCATCCCGCAGGTCTGCGCGCTGTTCGGGCCCTCGGCGGCGGGCGGTGCCTACATCCCCGCGTTCTGCGACTACGTGGCCATGGTGGACGGCAACGCCTCGATGTACCTCGGCAGCCCGCGGATGGTCGAGATGGTCGTCAAGGAGAAGACCACCCTGGAGGAGATGGGCGGTGCCCGGGTGCACTGCACCGTCTCCGGTTGCGGCCACTACCTGGCGCCGTCCGAGCACGACGCGCTGGGCGCGGTCAAACGCTACCTGTCCTACCTGCCGACCAGCTGGCGGCAGCAGCCTCCATCCACCGCCGCCGGCGAGCCGGAGGACGTCGACCTGGCGGCGATGGTCCCGGCCAGCGAACGGCAGGCCTTCGACATGCGCCGCTACCTGCGCGGGCTGGTGGACGCGGGGTCGTTCTTCGAGATCCACCAGCTGTGGGCGCGCGAGCTGACCATCGGGTTCGCGCGGCTGGCCGGGCAGGTCATCGGCGTGGTCGCCAACAACCCGATGTTCAAGGGCGGCGTGCTGTTCGTCGACTCGGCGGACAAGGGGACCCGGTTCATCCAGCTGTGCGACGCGTTCAACGTGCCGCTGCTCTTCCTGGCCGACGTGCCCGGGTTCATGGTCGGCACGGCGGTTGAGAAGCAGGGCATCATCCGGCACGGCGCGAAGATGATCAGTGCCGTGTCGGAGGCGACCGTGCCGAAGATCTGCGTGATCGTGCGCAAGGCCTACGGAGCGGGCCTGTACGCGATGGCGGGGCCGGGCTTCGAGCCGGATGCCACGATCGCCCTGCCGACCGCGAAGATCGCCGTGATGGGGGCGGACGCCGCGGTCAACGCCGTCTACTTCAACAAGCTGGCCGCGATCGACGACCCCGCCGCCCGGGAGGAGGAAACCCGCCGGCTGCGTGAACAGTACGACAACGACATCGACGTGCTGCGGCTGGCGTCAGAGCTCGTCGCCGACGACGTCGTGGAGCCCGGCGAACTGCGGGCGGAACTGGTCAAGCGGTTCGCGGCCGCGGCCGGCAAGGACCGCGGGTTCTCGCGCCGGCGCCACGGCGTCACCCCGGTCTGAGGGCGCCGGGAAACCCGGCCGCACCGGCCCGGCGGCGGCGCCGGCGGCGTTTCACCCGGCACAATTCCGGGGTTGGTCGCCAACAGCAATACCATCGTGGAATGACCAGCGTTCTGCTTGCCGAGGATGATGTCTCCATCTCCGATCCGCTGGCCCGCGCTCTGCGGCGCGAGGGATACGACGTCGACGTTTCGGCGGACGGCCCGAGCACGCTGGAAGCGGCCATGTCCGGCGGACTCGACCTCATCGTGCTCGATATCGGCCTGCCAGAGGTCGACGGGCTCGAGGTCTGCCGCCGCCTTCGCTCGGACGGGCAGTCCGTCCCCGTGCTGATCCTCACCGCGCGCGCGGACGAGGTCGACACGGTCATCGGGCTCGACGCCGGCGCCGACGACTACGTGACCAAGCCGTTCCGGCTGGCCGAGCTCCTGGCGAGGGTGCGCGCCCTGCTCCGCCGCGGCAGCGCGGAGACCAGCGCGGTACAGGGGGTGCGGGTGGACCCGGACGCCCGCCGCGCCTGGATCGGCGACACCGAGCTCGAGCTCACCACCAAGGAGTTCGACCTGCTGTGTGTGCTGGTGAACGACGCGGGGAAGGTTGTCACAAGGGAGCAGATCATGCGGGAGGTCTGGGACAGCAAGTGGTGGGGCTCGACCAAGACGCTCGACATGCACATCTCGTGGCTCCGCCGCAAGCTGGGGGACGACGCCCACAGCCCTCGTTACATCACCACCGTTCGTGGGGTCGGGTTCCGGTTCGAGCGAGGAGACTGATGGACGGAGTGAGCCGGGCGCGGGCAGGCTAACGTGCGCCGGCGGCTGCTGTTCTCCACCCTCGCGGTGGCGATTACCGCGGTCGTCCTCTTCGGCTTGCCGCTGGCGTTCGTGCTGATGCGGCTGCAGGTCAACGCGGCTCACCAGCTGGTGCAGCGCGATGCCACCACCGTGGCGAGGACGCTGGAGAACCGGATGAGCTCGCGCCTGCCGCTCGACGCCGCCGATGCCGCGGATGCGGCGAAGTCGCTGCCGGACAGGTTCGTCAGCATCAGCCAAGGTGGTAGGCGGCTGGCAAAGGTCGGGTCGACGCCGGGGTCGGACGAAACCATCACCGCCACCGCCACCACCAGGCACTTCGAGGTCAAGGTGGTAGCGGACGACTCGGTGGCGAGCGAGGGCGTCACGGAGGCTCTCGCGCTGACCGGATCGCTCGCCCTGCTCGCGGTCGGGGTGGCGGTCGCGCTCGCCGTCCTCCAGGCACGGCGGCTGGCGCGCCCGATGCAGGACCTGGCCGGGGCCGCCGACCGGCTCGGCTCGGGTGACGCGCGCCCGCTCGGGCGCCGGTACGGCATAGCCGAGCTCGACCGCGTGGCCGAAGGGCTGGACGGGTCGGCGCAGCGGATCAGTGACATGCTCGCGGCCGAGCGCGAGTTCGCGGCCGATGCCTCACACCAGCTGCGCACGCCGCTGACCGCGCTGTCCATGCGGCTGGAGGAGATGGTGGCCGCCGCCGACGAGCCCGCCGTCGTGCGCGAGGAGGGGGCGGCCGCGCTGGTGCAGACCGAGCGGCTGGCCGACGTCGTCGGCCAGCTGCTCGGGCGGACGCGCAGCCCCGCGGGGGGGTCGCGCAAGCGGATCTCGATCGACGACGTGGTGGCGCAGCAGGTGGTGGAGTGGGATCCGGCGTTCCGCCGCAAGAACCGCAAGCTCGAGGTGACGGGGGACAAGAACCTGCGGGCCTACGGGAGGCCGGGGACGCTGTCGCAGGCGATCGCCACGCTGCTGGACAACGCGTTCGTGCACGGCGCCGGGACGGTCACGATCCGCACGTCGAAGACCTCCAACTCGGTCGTGATCGAGGTGCGGGACGAGGGCAAGGGGGTCCGGGCCGACCTCGTGCCCCGGATCTTCGAGCGCAACGTGAGCAGCAAGCCGGGCGGCACCGGCCTCGGCCTCGCCCTGGCCCGCAGCATCGCGGCCGCCGACGGCGGCAACGTGGTACTGGTCCGGCCGCGTCCCGCGGTCTTCGCCGTGTTCCTCCCGCGCAAGCTGCACCGGGACGGCGAGGAGCCGCCGGTCGTAGCCGGGCCAGCCTGAGGGCCGGCACCCAGGGCCCTCTGCGGGGGCCGGTCCCCGGGGACCGGCCTCGCACAGGTGCTACGCCCGCGGCTTTCCGGGGGACGCTGCGGACGCACTGGGGTGGCGGTCGGTTATGGCGTGCCAGGTGAGGTAGATGGCGGCGGTGATGGCGAAGCCCACTTCGAACGTGATGTCGCCGACCGCCGGGACATGGCTCGGGACCAGGCCGACGTACTCGGTCTGGTTGGAGAAAAGCCAGATGGACAGGCCCATCCCGGCCAGCATCGCCACCGGGCCCGCCCAGTTGGTGTGGCGCCGGTCGAAGAGCATGGCCTCGATCTCGGCGAGCGGCTCGCGGCGGCGCAGGAACTGGTCGCAGAACACCACGGCCAGCCACGGGGCGATCCAGTAGGCAATGATCAGCAGGAAGTTCTCGTACTTCGTCCCGGCGTCGTGCAGCCCGGTGAGCGCCACGATGAAGCCGATCACGCCGAACACCAGCGCCACGATGGCGCGGCGCAGGGCCAGCGGGAGCCGGATGCCCATGGCCACGAAGGACAGCGCGCCCGAGTAGATGTTGAGCACGTTCGCCGCGACAGCGCCGATCGCGATGGCCAGCAGCGTGAGGTCGGCGATCGCCGTGGGCAGGTGGCCGGTGAACGCCCCGGTCGGGTCGCCGAGGGCCGCGGTGACGCTGGTGATCGTGGCCGACCCGGCGCCGGCGATCTCCAGCACGGCGCACGAGAGGAACAGCCCGAGACCGGACCACAGCGCGATCGCCACCTTACTCGTGTCCGGCTTGAAGTAGCGGGAGTAGTCGGCGGCGTAGGGATTCCAGCCCACGGCGTAACCGAACGCGGCGCCGGTCGCCAGCAGGAACCCGCCGGACCCGCCGCCGCCAGACGCGGCGCCCGGGTGGGCCTTGGCCAGGATGACCACGGTCGCGATCACAAAGATGACCGCGAGCAGCGGGAACGCGTAGCGCTCGAAGGCGTGCACGAGGTTGTGGCCGAAGAAGGCGACCAGGACCTGGAGCCCCACGATGATCACCAGGCACAGGGGCTTGGGCATGTGCGTGAGCGTGTTCAGGGCGAACGCGCCGCTGACGCTGTTCACGGCGAACCAGCCGATCCCCGCCGTGATCGAGTTCAGCCCGGCCGGCAGCACGTTCCCCCAGTAGCCGAAGCCGAGCCGCGACAGCACCATCTGCGGCACGCCGTGGGAGGGCCCACGCGCCGACAACAGCCCCTGGGTGAACGCGCCCACGGCCGAGCCGATCACGATGGCCAGCACCGCCTGCGTGAAGCTTAAGCCGAACGCCGCCACCGCGAGCACGCCGACGAAGACGGTGGCGAACTCCAGGTTCGGTGAGGTCCATGTCCAGAACAGCTGAACTGGCCGGCCGTGCCGCTCGTGTAGCGGGATGAACTCGGCCCCGCCGGGCTCGACGGCGATGAGCCGGTCCCCGTACTCGCCCTCGCGTACCTGCACGCCGGCGGGCGCGTCGTCCGTGATAACCGCTGAGGTGTCCTGATCGCGTGTTGCCATCGGCCTGCGCTCCTTCGTGGCCTCGGCCGGAGCCGTCGGGGGGTCTATGACGCCGCATCAGCCGGGCCCTTGTGCCCGCCGGCCATAACGCTGGCAGACGCGCCGATGTTGATCGAGACGCAAGCACCAGTTGTTACCGTGATGTTAGGACGCCGATTTTGACCTGGGAAGGCGCCGTGTCCGCGCATCCGGCCGGGCGTCCGGCGCCCGGGCGGTGGCGATCGTGGTGCGCACAGCAATGCACGCCTCATAGGCTACGGCGCGTGACGGGTGAGCCTGGAGGGCGGCCGGCGGTCCCTGTGGTGGGGATGGTTGGCGCCGGCCAGCTGGCGCGGATGACCTGCCAGGCGGCGATCGGCCTCGGCATCCGGTTCCGGGTGCTCGCGGACTCGGCACTCGACAGCGCCGCGCAGGTCTGCGCCGAGGTGCGGGTGGGGAACTACACGTCCCTGCCTGAGCTGCTGGCGTTCGCCGCGGAGTGCGACGTGGTCACGTTCGACCATGAGCACGTTCCGGGGCAGCATCTGGCCGCGCTGGAGGGAGCCGTGGCGGTCCGCCCCGGCCCGGCCGCGCTGCGCTACACCCAGAACAAGCTGGCGATGCGGGAGCGGCTTGCCCGGCTCGGTGTGCCCTGCCCGCGGTACACGCCGGTGTCCGGCCTGGACGGCGTGAAGGCGTTCGCCGACGACGCGGGTTGGCCGGTCGTGCTCAAGGCGGTGAGCGGAGGGTATGACGGCCGCGGGGTCTGGGTGTGCGAGACGCCGGGCGCGGCTGCCGAGGTGCTCGCTCACGGGGTCGCGATGATCGCCGAGGAGCACGTCGCGTTCGACCGTGAGCTGGCCGTGCTCGTTGCCAGGTCGCCGCATGGCCAGGCCGCCGCGTACCCGGTCGTGCAGACAGTGCAGCGCGACGGCATCTGCCACGAGGTGCTGGCCCCGGCGCCCTCGCTGGCGGCCGTCCGGTCCCATGAGGCGCACCGGCTGACGCTCGGGCTCGCCGCCCAGCTGGACGTGACCGGGCTGCTCGCGGTGGAGCTGTTCGAGACGCCGCGTGGGCTGCTGGTCAACGAGCTGGCGATGCGGCCGCACAACAGCGGGCACTGGACCATCGAGGGAGCCACGACGTCGCAGTTCGAGCAGCACCTGCGCGCCGTGCTCGACCTGCCGCTGGGTGCCCCCAGTGCGGTCGCGCCGCAGGTCGTTATGGCCAATGTTTTTGGCGGCACGGATTCCGGCGTCTACGCACGGTACCTGCATGTGATGGCGGCCGATCCCGGCGTGAAGATTCATATGTACGGCAAGGCGGTGCGCCCTGGCCGGAAGATCGGGCACGTGACCGTGCTCGGGAACGACGTGGGCGAGCTGCGGGCGCGGGCGGTTCGGGCGGCGCGGTACCTGACGGCGGGGAAGGAGTGAGGCCATGAGCGGCAGTGCCCTGGTCGGGGTCGTCATGGGGAGCGATTCCGACTGGCCCGTGATGGAGGCGGCCACCGCCGCGCTCGCCGAGTTCGGCGTTCCCCACGAGGCCGACGTGGTGTCCGCGCACCGGATGCCGCGCGAGATGATCGAGTACGGGTCGGCGGCGGCCGGGCGCGGCCTGCGGGTGATCATCGCGGGCGCGGGAGGCGCGGCCCACCTGCCGGGCATGCTGGCCTCGGTGACCCCGCTGCCCGTCATCGGCGTGCCGGTGCCGCTCGCGCACCTCGACGGGCTCGATTCGCTGCTGTCGATCGTGTCGATGCCGGCCGGGATCCCGGTCGCGACGGTCGCGGTGGGCGGCGCGCGCAACGCCGGCCTGCTCGCGGTCCGTATCCTCGCCGCCGGCGACGAGGCGCTGCGCGCCCGGATGACCCGCTTCCAGCAGGACCTGCGGGAACAGGCCCTGGCCAAGGGCGCCACGCTGCGCGCCCAGGCCAGCGGTGCGGACGGCCGGCCTGGCTGAGATCACGGCCCGGCTCCTACCATCGAGGAATGAGCCCTGACTTTCCAGCATTCGCACTGTCCGAGGAACACGAGGCGTTGCGCGCGTCGGTGCGGGCGCTGGCCGACGACAAGATCGCACCCCGGGCGGCGGAGGTGGACCAGTCCGGAGAGTTCCCGTGGGACGTGCACGAGGCGCTGGCCAAGGCGGAACTGACCGCGGTGCACATCCCGGAGGCCTACGGCGGGGCGGGCGCGGACGCGATCGCGACGGTGATCGTCATCGAGGAGGTCGCGCGGGCTTGCGCGTCGTCCTCGCTGATCCCGGCCGTCAACAAGCTCGGCACGGTGCCGCTCCTGCTGGCGGGCTCGGAGGAGCTGAAGCAGCAGTACCTGCCGTCGGTGGCCCGCGGGGAGGCGATGTTCTCCTATGCGCTGTCCGAGCCGGAGGCCGGCTCCGACGCCGCGGCCATGAAGACCCGCGCGGTCCGCGACGGCGACACCTACGTAGTGAACGGGACCAAGCGGTGGATCACCAACGCCGGGATCTCGGCGTATTACACGGTGATGGCGGTCACCGATCCGGCGCGCGGAGCGGACGGGATCTCCGCGTTCGTGATCGAGAAGGACGACCCGGGGTTCTCGTTCGGTGCGCCCGAGCACAAGCTCGGCATCAAGGGCTCGCCCACCCGGGAGCTGTACTTCGACAACTGCGTGATCCCGGCCAGTCGGCTGATCGGCGAGGAGGGGACCGGCTTCCGGACCGCGCTCGCGACCCTCGACCATACGCGGGTGACGATCGCCGCCCAGGCGCTCGGCATCGCCCAGGGAGCGCTCGACTACGCCACCGGCTACGTGAAGGAGCGGCGGCAGTTCGGGAAGGCGGTCGCGGAGTTCCAGGGAGTGCAGTTCATGCTGGCCGACGCGGCCATGAAGGTCGAGGCCGCCAGGCAGCTGACGTACGCGGCGGCGGCCAGGTCGGAGCGCGCCATGGCCGGGGAGCGCGGCGACGATTTCACCTTCTTCTCCTCGGCCTGCAAGTGCTTCGCGTCGGACGTGGCGATGGACGTCACGACCGACGCGGTGCAGCTGCTCGGCGGCTACGGCTACGTCAGGGACTACCCGGTCGAGCGGATGATGCGGGACGCGAAGATTACCCAGATCTACGAGGGAACCAACCAGATCCAGCGTGTCGTCATGGCCCGCCAGCTGCTGAGATAGCAGCGCGTGAACGTGCACCGAAATGCGGGCAGTCTGGTCGTGGCCGTCCTCGGGCTCGGCGAGGCCGGGTCGGAAATCGCGGCCGGCCTGTGCTTGGCCGGCGCCGTCGTGCGCGGGTTCGATCCCCGTGTCCGGGCGGGCCCCGGGGTCGCCGAATGCTCCAGCGACGCCGACGCCTGCCGCGGGGCAGCCATCGTGCTGTCGCTGACGTGCGCGCGTGATGCCGAGGAAGCCCTGACGGCGGCGCTGCCCGGCGTGGACCGCGCCGCCATCTACGCCGACATGAATACCGCGTCTGCGGGACTCGAGGCTCACCTGGCCGGCCTCGCGGACCGCGCCGGGATCCGGTTCACCGACGTCGCGCTCATGTCGCCGGTGCCGGGCAGCGGGCTGCGCACGCCCATGCTCGCCTGCGGCCCAGCGGCCCAGGAATTCGCGCAAGCCTTCGGCGGGCTCGGCGCAGCCGTCGAGGTACTGCCCGGGCCACCCGGCGCCGCGGCGGCTCGCAAGCTCTTGCGAAGCGTCTTCTTCAAGGGCCTCGCCGCCGCCATCACCGAAGCGCTGCGCGCGGCCCAGGCGGCCGGGTGCGAGGACTGGCTGCGGCGGAACATCGGCGATGAGCTGGCGGCCGCGTCCGCGGCGACCGTCGACCGGCTTGAGCGCGGCAGTGTGCGGCACGCGCGACGGCGTGCCGATGAGATGGCCGCCGCCGCCGAACTGCTGCGTCAGCTCGGCGTGCCGCCGCGCGTCACCGGCGCGAGCGAGCAGTGGCTGGAGCAGCTCGCCGGTGAGCAGGCCGCCGGGTCTTCGCGCGAAGGCGCGCAAGCAGGCCGGGCGGATGGCGGGTAACGGCGTGTCGCCCGGCCGCTGACATTAAAGCGGTGATCACAGCTTGGGCTGGTTGGGCACCTCGTGATTGTCACAGTGCGTGTGGTCATTTGTGATCCTCGTTACGCCACTGGGGTTGCTGGCGACACAGCTTTTTCCTCAGAACCAAGCCAATCCCATCACTGCTTCTGGCAAGGTATCGCCGATGGCGACGGCGACCGGAAAGTCCGCCGATCCCGGCTGGTAAGCAGCCAAGGAATGGCCCGTTCGATGGCCCCGCCATTATGAGCGCTGCCCTGCCCCGCAGCGGTCTGCGCACCGGCGTCCCGCCGGTGCGCTCGGGCCGACGGAAGGACTGCCTTGTCAGAGCACCGGAGGCGGAGGTCCGGCAGGAAGCGCACGTCACACCGGCCACGATTCCTGCTGCCGCTGACGGCCGCGGCGATTGTCGCGATCACCGGGGTCACCTCGGCCGGCTACCTGGTATTGCGCGCCAACCAGCCCGGGCCCGGTGCCGTGATCGCGGCGGTGCTGCCGGGCAGCCGTGCCATGGCGGTGCTGGAACGGCAGCGCCAGCAGATGATCGTCATGGAGGCCGCCGCTCAGACGACGCGCCTCATCGGCGTCCCGAAGGTCGCCGCCATTCCGGACAAGGCGGACGCGGTCGGCACGGTCGGCGCCACCGGGACCGGTGCCGGTGGCGGGACGGCCCCGGTGGTCAACGTCCCCGCGCCCGACCCCGGCAGCGCGCAGTCCATCGCCTTCAACATGATGTCGTCGTTTGGCTTCGACCCCAATACGCAGTTCAGCTGCCTCGACAACATCTGGACCCGGGAGAGTGGCTGGCGCTGGGACGCGGCGAACGCCAGCGGTGCGTATGGCATACCACAGGCCCTGCCCGGGTCGAAGATGGCCAGCGCGGGAGCCGACTGGCAGACCAACCCTGCGACGCAGATCAAGTGGGGCCTTGGCTACATCCAGGGGCAGTACGGGACGCCCTGCGGCGCCTGGGCGTTCTGGCAGGCGAACGGCTGGTACTGAGGCTGCGCAGGCCGCCTAAGCCGCACGGGTGTACCTGGCCGGAATCAATTACACAACGTATTTTCGCCTGCGTGGCTAGTTAGCTCTCCCGGTAAAGTACCGGCCCCGGGCACGCTGCCCGCGTTCAGGTCAAGATCCAGTTCAGGCACAGCGAATCGAATATACGTTCATATCTGCGCGATTGCAATGTGAGATACGTCATACCGTCATTCTGGTCAATTCCGGGCCTGCGGAGCGCTCATCCAGGCATGGTGGATAACCGAAAGCACCCGGCGTGTGTGATGGTTGCCTTCGCGTGACGCGTCGCCCTGACCCGCGGCACATCCACCCGCCTCTGCTTGGCCTGGCATTTACGCCGGCCGGCAGTGTCTCCGGGTGGTAACCGAGCGGGTGTATCTGCGCCCGATTGAGGGTTCCTTGTGCCTGCGCTACATAACTTGTATCGCACCCTGTACCGGAAACCGTCCAAGCATCGCAAACCTCGCAAGATCTCCTTCGCGGTAACTGGCGCCGCGGCAGTCACCATTGTCGCGGTGGCGTCCGGCGTTGCCGCCGCGGCGACGGAAGGCCCGGCCGGTAAGGCGGTCTCGTCCCGGCCGACGGCCAGGATGGCCGTCGACTCGAGCAGTCTGGCCGAGTCCGCCCTTCAGCTCTCACAGGCGAGGGGTCACGTCGTCAAGGTGGAACTGCGCAAGAGAGGCGCCGAGGCGCGCAGGGCAGCCGCCCGGGCGGCTGCGCGCCGCGCGGCGGCACGCCGGGCGGCGGCTGCCCAGCAGGCCGCCCAACGCGCGGCGGCCAGGCAGGCGGCACAGCAGCAGCCCACCGCGGCCGCTCCAGCGCCTTCCCAGCCGCCGCCCGCGTCCGGGGCGGTGAACTGGGACGCGATCGCGCAATGCGAATCCGGCGGCAACTGGTCGATCAACACCGGCAACGGCTACTACGGCGGCCTCCAATTCAGCCAGCAAACCTGGGAAGCGAATGGCGGCCTCGCCTACGCACCGCGCGCCGACCTCGCGTCCCGTGAAGCGCAGATCGCCGTCGCCGAGAAGGTATACGCCGATGTAGGGCTCGGCGCCTGGCCAGTGTGCGGCGCCCAGGGGTAACGAGCGCCGCCGGTCAGGCCGGGCCCGTGATGGCCTGGCTGGTCACGTGGGCGGCGGCCCTTCCGGCCGGGGAGGACCGGGAGGGGCCGGCCCGTCGCCCGGCGCGAGGAGGGCGTTGTACGTGCCGGCCGGGAAACCGGTCGGGTCGGTCCTGGCGGACGCCCCGGGCGGCCATGCACTGGCCAAGCCCCAGTTTGCGCGGGTGAAGCCCTGGGTGCCAGTGGAGCCCCGCGTGGCGCCGCTGCTCGTCATGGCCCTGGCGGTGGCGGCCGCGTCGGCGAGCATCCGGCCCGCGCAGACCGCATCCGGCCGCCGGGCCGGATCCCTGCTCAGCAGCGCGGTGATCACGGCTGCCAGCGGCCCGGCCGATGTGGCCCGCGGTGGGTCCGAGTGCACGATGCTGGCCAGTACCGCCATCGGGCCGCCAGGGCCATCGAACGGCCCGCGCCCCTCTACGGCCGCGTACAGCGTGGCGCCAAGGGACCACAGGTCGGATGCGGCGCTGGCGGGCTTTCCGCGGATGCGCTCGGGTGCGCAGAAACCGGGGGTTCCCATGACCATGCCCGTCAGGGTCAGCGCGGGATCGCCGTCGACGACGGCGATCCCGAAATCGGTCAGCACCGCCCGGCCGCCGCGTGTGATGAGCACGTTTCCCGGCTTGACGTCGCGGTGCACGATTCCCGCCGCGTGGGCACTGGCCAGCGCCCCGAGCAGCATGATCCCGGTTTCGGCGGCCCGCCACGGCGGCAGCGGTCCGTCTTCGGCCAGCACCCGCTGAAGTGATCGCGCGGCAACAAGCTCCATCACGATCCATGGCGCGCCGCCGGCTGCGATGACGTCGTAGACGGTGACCACGCATGGGTGGCTGAGTTTCGCCGAGACCTTGGCTTCCCGCAGCGTGCGCTCCCGCAGGATCGTCCGCTCGCGATCGGGCATCAGATCAGGCAGCCGCAGCTCCTTGACCGCCACGTCGCGGTCGAGTACCAGGTCCCTGGCGCGCCAAACGGTGCCCATTGCACCCTGACCGATCCGGTCCAGCAATTCATAGCGCCCGTGGACGACGCATCCCGGCCCGGTGACTGCCTGCATGGACCCGGACCATACACTGCGCAGGCACCCCGATTCATGAGAAATGCATGAGAATCTGCCGAGCGTCGCCTCAATATCATTGCGGCGGGCATTGCCTAAAGGTGGCTCAGGGCCGCTTGCCTATGGCGAGGAGCGGGCCGGCAGGGTCAGTGAAGAAGTCGTGTCCCTTGTCGTCGACGATGATGAACGCCGGGAAGTCGCGCACCTCGATCTGCCAGACCGCCTCCATCCCGAGTTCGGAGTACTCGAGTACCTCGACCTTCGTGATGCAGTCCTTCGCCAGCCGGGCCGCCGCCCCGCCGACGGAGCCGAGGTAGAAGCCGCCGTATCTCTGGCATGCGCGGGTAACCGCGGCGGAGCGGTTCCCCTTGGCAAGCATGACCAGCGAGCCGCCCGCGGCCTGGAACTGCTCGACATAGGAGTCCATGCGCCCGGCGGTGGTGGGACCAAACGACCCGGAAGCATAACCGTCCGGCGTCTTGGCGGGCCCGGCGTAATACACCGGGTGATCGATCAGGTATTGCGGCATCGGCTCGCCTGCCGCGAGCCGTTCGGCAATTTTCGCGTGCGCGATGTCGCGCGCGACCACCAGCCGTCCGGTCAGCGAGAGCCTGGTCGCCACCGGGTGCTTGGTGAGCTCGGCCCGGATCTCGCTCATCGGGCGGCGCAGGTCGATCGGCACCACGTCGCCTGTGAGGTCCTCGGCGGCCGTGTCCGGCAGGTACTGCGCCGGGTCGGTCTCCAGTTCCTCCAGGAACACCCCGTCCGCGGTGATCTTGGCAAGCGCCTGGCGGTCGGCCGAGCAGGAGACCGCGATCGCGACCGGGCAGGACGCACCGTGCCGCGGCAGCCGGATGACCCGCACGTCATGGCAGAAGTACTTGCCGCCGAACTGCGCGCCAATGCCGATCTTGCGGGTGATCTCCAGCACCTGCGCCTCCAGGCTCTGGTCCCGGAATCCGTTTCCGAGCGGCGACCCGTGTGCCGGCAGGGTGTCCAGGTAGCGCGCGGAGGCGTACTTGGCGGTTTTGAGCGCGTACTCGGCGCTGGTGCCGCCGACGACGATGGCCAGATGGTAGGGCGGGCAGGCGGCCGTACCCAGCGAGGAGATCTTCTCCTCCAGGAACGCGAGCATGCTTGCCTCGTTAAGTACCGCCTTGGTCTGCTGGTACAGGAAGGACTTGTTGGCCGACCCGCCGCCCTTGGCCATCAGCAGGAACTTGTACTCCGCTCCCGGTGCCGCGTACAGCTCGATCTGCGCGGGCAGGTTCGAGCCCGTGTTGCGCTCCTCCCACATTGTCAGCGGCGCGAGCTGGGAGTACCGCAGGTTGAGCTGGGTGTAAGCGTCGTACACCCCCCGGGCCAGGTGCTCTTCGTCGCGCCCATCGGTGAGTACCTCGCCGCCGCGCTTGCCCATGATGATCGCGGTGCCGGTGTCCTGGCACATCGGCAGCACCCCGCCGGCCGCGATGCACGCGTTGGTCAGCAGGTCGCGGGCGACGAACCGGTCGTTGGGTGAGGCCTGCGGGTCGGCCACGATGGCCCGTAGCTGGCGCAGGTGACCGGGCCTCAGCAGGTGGGCGATGTCACGCATGCCTTCCCGGGCGAGCAGGGTCAGCGCCGCCGGGTCGACCTCGAGGAAGTTCCGGCCGAACGCCTCGCGTGTCCTGATCCCGTCGGATGTCAGCAGGCGGTACTGCGTGGTGTCCTGGCCGACGGGCAGCAGGTCGGTATACACGAACTCTGGCATGGTGGCGGTTCCTTGGCGGCCGAAGCGGGTGACGAAGACGCTCTCATGCTAGTGGCCGGTCAGCGGCTCCCGCGGCGTCGCGCGGCACCGGGCGGCCCCCAGCGCAAGCCGTCGCATATCGCGCGGGCGGCGGGGTATCTTGCCGTGAATCAACTGAGCCCCCTGATGAAGGGCAAGGGTGGGGACATGGTCAGCCAGGAAGGTGCCCCGCGCCAGGTCGATCTCGGCGAGGCGGCCAGGCAACTGCAGCTAGCGGCGCATGACGCACGGGTTGCGTTCGACTGCATGGGACTCGGCGAGCTCGACCGGGCCCACACGCACGCGATCACGGCCCGCACGGCCGCCGACGCGGCCGAGAACCTGCTGCGCGCGGCGCTCGCCGGGGACATCAGCCCCGCTGGTCAGGCCTGACAGCCCCGCCGACCCGGCCCTGACCAGCGGGGCTGACCAAGCCTGACGGGCCTGCTGGCTGACCGCGCCCGTAGCCCGTTTCCCGCCGACCGGGCCTGGCAGCCCGTTTCCCGCCGACCGGGCTCGGCAGATCCGCCTGACACGCCTGGCTCGGTCCTGCCAAGCCGGGATTGCGTCACGGGCACCCCGGGCGGCGTTTACCGGGGCAATGGCGGGATAAATAGTGTATGACTCACACATCAGTTCTGGCACGGACAGGCTTAGGCCCGCCCAGGCCGGAGACGCACCCCGCGGAGGAGGGCCCATGACGGCACATGCCGAAGGCACGTTCACGGTCGCGTCCTGGGAGGAGGACACCTACCAGGAGCTGGCCGGCAAAGACAAGCTCACCAAGGCCAGGATGGGGTTCCAGCTGAGCGGTGACATGGCGGGTGACCTGGTCTCGGACACCCTCATGTACTACCGGGAAGACGGGACGGCCGAGTACACCGGGGTGCAGCGGTTCGCCGGGCGGATCGACGGGCGTTCCGGCACCTGCGTCATGATCGCTGACGGCGGCTACGACGGCGGCGAGGCGCGTGCCACATGGCGGATCATCCCGGGTTCGGGCGGCGGCGACCTAGCCGGGCTGGAGGGGGCCGGTACCTCTGTGAGTGCCGGCGGGCAGCCCGGCGGCACGTACAGCCTTGACTACAAGCTCGGCTGAGGCGCGGGACGGGGGGCTCGACCAGGCGGCGAACCTGCTCGGCGCCCTGTCCCTGGTGATCGCCGACCGGATGGCGGACGTGATGGCCGAGGCCGGGGGGAGGCCGGAGTCGGCCGCTGCCGCGCTCTCCGCGCTGCTGCACTTCCTCGACCGGCCAACCATCGATCTGCTGCGCCAGGTGCTCGGGCTCACATCGTCGGGCACGGTACGGCTGGTCGACCGGCTGGCGGAGTCGGGGTACGTGCAGCGCGGTCCGGGAGAGGATGGCCGGTCCACCTCGCTGTCGCTGACCGAGGCCGGCCGGACGGCGGCGGAGCAGGTGGCCGCGGCACGGACCGGCGTGCTTCTGGCCGCGCTCGACGCCCTGTCGCCCGCGGAGCGGGAGACGCTGCGCCAACTCATGTCCAAGATGCTGGCCGGGCTGATCCGGGGGCCGGGAGCCGTGCGCTGGATGTGCCGTCTCTGCGACACCGGCGTCTGCCGTGGTACGGAGGGCGGCTGCCCGGTCGGCAACGCGGTCCGTGCGCGCTACGGCGTCCACGGCGGAACAGACGCTCCGCCCGCCACGGCGCCGTAGCCGCGCTGCCGACCCCCCTGCGATCAAGACATTACGGCACATATCATCCGCGGCATCGTGATCACGACACGGGGGACACCTCGTACCGAAACGTGATCATGGGATCACTGTCGTCCTGGCACCACCAATCCCATGATCACGATCAGGTGGCGGAGCCCGGATTGGCCGGGGATGAGCGCCGCCCGCGACGTCGGCGTCACCATCAGCTTGGCCAGCACCCCGGCGTCGCGTTCCCAGATGATCTGGATCCCGTAGAAGATCGCGACGAACACCGTGGACTGGGCCAGGATGCCCGGCGCCAGGTAGTCGAGGCAGGGAATGCGCGCACGACGGAACATTGCCATCGCGCTCCCCGCGCCGTGGTACGGATCAGGAACGGCCGGTCCTCTCCAGCGCGGCCTCGGCGGTGCCGCCGGATTCCGCGCTCGCGACCTGCTCCTCGTGCACGAACCTGCCGCCGCGCAGTGCCGAGGCGCCGGCGGCCAGCGCGAGCAACGCCATGGCCGTGGTGAACACGATGACCAGGCCGTGGTGGAACGGCTGGGAGATCAGCTCGGGGAAGAACTGCTTCCCGGTCAAGGTGGCGACGTTGCTCGCGGGCAGGTGCGCCAGCACTCCGGTCGGGGCCAGCAGCGTTCTGACCGGGTTGTACCCGAGGAACGCGGCGAACAGGCTCCCCACCGGTGGCAGCTGACCGATCTGGTGCGCGATCGGCGCGGGCACTCCCTGGGCCGTCAGCCCGTGGGTCAGGGTGGTCGGCAGGGTGGAGGCCAGCCCCGCGATCATGAGCGAGAAGAACACGCCGATCGACAGGACAAAACCGGAGTTCTGGAAGGTGGCGAGCATGCCGGATGCGGCGCCACGCTGATGCCGCGGGACGCTGTTCATGATGGCTGCCGCGTTCGGCGCGGAGAACAGGCCCATGCCGGCGCCGGCCAGGAAGATGAGCACCCCGAAGGCCAGGTAGTGGAAGTTGGTCGGCACCAGCAACAGCCCGCCGAACGCCAGCGCCGACAACAATAGCCCGCCGGAGGCGAAGGCGCGGGCGCCGTGCTTGTCGGACAGCCACCCCGAGACCGGTCCGGACAACACGAAGCCGAAAGTCAACGGCAACAGGTAGATGCCCGACCAGAGCGGAGTGTCCGCGTAGTTGTAGCCGTGCAGCACCAGCCAGATCCCCTGCAGCCAGAGGATGAGCATGAACTGCAGCCCGCCGCGGGCGATGGAAGCGAGCAGGGTGGCCAGGCTGCCGAAGGCGAACGGGCGGATGCGCAGCAGGTGCAGGTCGAACATGGGCTGCCTGACCCGCAGCTCGATGAAGCAGAACGCGACCAGCAGCGCGGCCCCGCCGAGGAGGCCGGTCAGCACCAGCGGGCTGGTCCAGCCCATCGTGTGCCCGCCGTAGGGCTGGATGCCGTAGGTGATGCCCGCCAGGATGCCGACCAGGCCGAGCGCGAAGGTGATGTTGCCCAGCCAGTCGATCTTGGCCTTGGTCCGGACCCCGGTCTCGCGCAGGCTCAGGTAGGACCAGATGGTGCCGCCGATCCCGATCGGCACCGAGACCAGGAAGACCAGCCGCCAGTCCACGGCGGCGAGCACGCCGCCCAGGATGAGCCCGACGAAAGACCCGGAGATGCCGGCCACCTGGTTGATCCCCATGGCCGTGCCGCGCTGGTCAGGGGGGAACGCGTCGGTGAGAATCGCGGGGGAGTTGGCCATCAGCATGGAGCCGCCGACCGCTTGGACCACCCGCCACAAGATCAGCCAGAGCGCGCCGCTGGGGCCGGTGAACGGGTCGAACGGAAGCGCGATCGCCGCGAGCCCGAAGACGGCGAAGCCCAGGTTGTACATGCGGACGCGGCCGTACATGTCGCCGAGCCGTCCCAGGGTCACCACCAGGACGGCGGAGACCAGCAGGTACCCCATCAGCATCCAGAGCAGGTAGCTGATGTTGCCCGGGGTCAGCGGGTTGAGGTGGATGCCGCGGAAGATCGCCGGCAGCGAGATGATCACGATCGACCCGTTGACCGTGGCGGACAGGATGCCAAGCGTGGTGTTGGACAGGGCGAGCCACTTGTAGTGGGTGCCGCGCAGCCGCCCGGGGACCGTGGGCTGACCGGGGACCGTGGGCTGGCCGGCGCCCGTACCGCCGGTCCCGGCCCCCGCGCTGGTCCTGCCGGTTCCTGTGGCGCTCGCCCTGGTGCCGGTCCCGTCGGTTTCGGGCCCCGGCCCGGTCCTGCCCGTTGCGCCGGCGCCGGGCCCCATTCCGGTCCTGTCGGTCCCGCCGGTGCCCGGCCCTGCGCCGGTCCTGCCCGTTCCGCCGGTGCCGGGCCCTGCGCCGGTCCCGCCAGTTCCGCCGCCGGTTCCGTTTGCCGAGTCGCCCACCTGGCAGTCTTCCCATCGCCGCGCTGATACTTGTTATCAGCAAACTAACAGAGGAAGCGGGCAGCTGCCCAATGACGCCTACGCGCCCGGTCTGCTCGCCGCAAACGTTCCCGCCGACGGTGCCCACGCCCGGCGCCGACGAGCCGGTGGCGCGTCGGCGGCGGTGCCGGCTGTATCCGGGCTGGCGCGGGCCTCGCGCCGGGCCCGATGCCGCGCGGACACGCCAGCGATGGTGACGGGCCTGGTCAAGGCCGGATATTTTCATGAGGTGATGTCCCGGCCACAGCCTCGCGACCTGCGCGCGTCCGATACCGACCGCGAGCGGGTGGTGGCCGTCCTCGCCGAGGCGGCGGCCGACGGGCGGCTCACGCTCGATGAGCATGCCGAACGGGTTCACCGCGCCTACCGTGCACGCACCCTGGGCGAGCTTGCCGGGCTGACCACGGACCTCGTCGCGCCGTCGGCACAGCCGCTGCGGCTCGACGGGTCCCGCTCGGTGGCCGCGTTCTTCACGACCCAGCGGCGGGAGGGCCGCTGGGTGATGCCGGACCGGCTGATCGCCACCGCCGTCAGCGGCACCATCGTGCTGGACCTGCGCGAGGCGCTGCTGCAGGGATTGCACACGATCGTGCACGCCACCTTGATCGGCGGTCAGCTGCAGCTGCTGGTACCCGAGGGTGTGCGGGTGGCCGTCGTGAACACGCGCCAGCCCGGCAGAACCGGGTCGGACCTGCAGCCTCGTCCCGCGCCGGCCGGCGTGCCAGGCTCGCCACTGGTCGAGGTGCGCGCGTTCACCGTGGCCGGCCGGGTGCGGGTACACACGCCGCGCCCGGCCGGTCGCCGGCTCGGCTGGTCCAGGCGGCGCACCCGCTGACACCCCGTGTGCGGCAGTCTCAGCCGGGCGGGCGCGCACGATCGACCCACGGACGTGTACGGCCCGAAGGCCAGGCGCCTCAGCCGGACCGGCAGGGAGCGTGCGCCGCCGCGTAGACGATGACCGAGGCGTTCTGGAAGACCCGGTGGTAGCGGGCGGGGTCGGCGGCAAAACCCGCGAGGTCCGCACCGTGCCCGAACCGGTAGAGCACGACGTAGCGGACATCGTCGCGAACCAGGATGCCAGCGGACTGGCAGCTACCGGGGTGCAGCAGCACGTGCTGCGAGTCGAGCAAGGGCTGGCGGCCGGCGGGTGGCAGCGAGCGCGGATGAGCGATCCGGAAGGCACGGTAGGACTGCAGGCCGGTATAGCCGCCCATGGCCAGGACCGCCCGGTTGCTGATGCCCGGGTTCATGTACGGCGTCGAGATGACGTTGCCGCCGGTGTTGTGCTGGCGCAGCCACCGCCCCGCCGCCGCGACCCGGTGCGTGAGCACCTCACCGGACGGCCGGGCGCTTGCCGCCAGGCCGCGGGCGGCCTCAACGGCCACGACGGCGCCGACGGCAACGACGGCCGTGGCGGCCGACACCATCAGCACGGCCCGCGCCGTCGTCCGCTGGGCCAGCAGCGCCCGCGCGACGAGCACCACGCCGAACGCCGCGACCACCGCCAGCGGCGCACCGAGGTCGCGCTCGAACCGCTGCGGGAAGCCGTCTGCCGCGGTCCGGCTGCCTATGTACATCGCCGCGCACCACAGCAGCACCGTGACCGCCGCGGCCACCTGCGTAGGCCGCGCCAGGTAGCGGACGCTCACGGCGAGCGCACCCGCGCCGAACAGCCCGAGCCAGACGAGCCCGGGGCCGAGTTCCGCCAGCAGGTGCCGCGGGGCCGGGGCCGGCTGGCTGCCAAGGGCGATGGACACCGCGGTCGAGCTGGAGGAGTGGCCGGTGACCAGCCCGGCCAGGTCGTAGGTGAGGGCGGCGTAGCAGACCGCGAGCACCGCCGCCGCGCCCAGGGTGAGCAGCAGGACCCGTGCTGCGCGGCGCTCGCGCCGGTAGAACAGGTACGGCAGCGCGGTGACCGCGACCAGCGCGAGCAGCACCGCCACATACAACGTGGCGACCGAGTGATAGAGCACCACCGACGCCGCGACCACGGCGACCAGCACGCCGGACCGCAGCGTGGGTGCCTGGTAGAGGGTGGTCAGGGCGGCGGCCACCATAACGAGCAGGAAGAAGGCGGCAAGCAGGTCGGGATAGCGTCCCTCGGCGAACCCGGCGTAGGCACTTTCGAGGACGAGGCCGTTCAGAGCGGCCGCGGTGATGCCATACGGCCAGCCCCACAGCCCGCTGGCGAGCGTGTAGGTGCCGAGAGCGCACAGCACGAGCAGGGCGGGCGCGAGCACCGGGAACAGCTCCAGCGGTGTCAGCCCGGAGAACCGGCAGATGACGGCGGTGAGCGCGGGGAAGCCCGGCGGGTAGATGAGGTAGCCGCCGTAGGAGCCGTGCGTGAGCATCTGCTCGGCCATTACCGCGTGCGAGAACTGGTCACCGCCGCGCAGGAACGGCCAGTCGTGGCTGATCACGCCGGAGTAGGCGCGGCACGCGGTGAGCGCGAGCACGACGGCGAGAGCGACCTCGCGCAGGCCGGGCCGGGCGGGGCGGGCCGGGTACGCGGGCCCCGGCAGGCCACCCTGCTCCGCGGAGGCAGCGGACCCAGCGGAGCCCGCGGGCGCGACCAGGGTTCTCGCGGAACCCGGGGCGGGGCCTGCCGGCCGGCCCGTGCCGGCGGGCTTGCCCGGCCCCTGTCCCGGCCCCGATCCCGGCCCCTGTCCCGGTTCCGATCCGGGCCCCTGTCCCGGCCCCGCGTCGGCGCCACCGGGCGGGGCGCTCCCGGCGCCGCTGGGTGAAGCCGCCGGTGCGCCGGTGGATACGGGGCCGTTCCCGGGCGTGGCCGTGACCGGGCCGGCCCTGGCGACGAGCGCGCCCGCCAGGACCAGCCCGGCGGCGATCACCAGTAGCAGCCACCCCGGCGCCGGCATGTGCAGCATCGTGGCCAGCGCCAGCGCGAACATACCGGCCACGAGCAGCAGAACGCGTGGATCCCGCACCACGCCCGGCGAGGGCAGCAGCGGGCCGCCGGTGCCCCGGGCCGCTCCCTTCACCGCGAAGGCCAGCACACCGGTGACGAAGACGATCCCCACCGCCGCGAGCGCCACCCAGAGCGTGACTCCCGCGCCGGTGGCGCGGGCGAGCAGGACCGCGATCGCGGGCACCGAGGCCATCGAGAGCGCCGTCGCGTAGGCCAGCCGCTCGGCCAGCCCGCTCGCCGGGCGCAGCACGGCCGCCCAGAAATAGCCGGGTGCCACGCCAGCGGCCAGCGCCGCCAGCAGGGCGCGGATCAGGTCCGCAGCCACGAATCACCGCCGTCGAGGGTCGGAACCGCGGGATCCTGCCTGGCTCCCAGCAGGAAACGTGCGGAGAAGACAACGGACGGTACCTTATGCGGGCAAGCGGACGCCGCGGCCCCGCTTCCACCGCCTGGCGGGAGCCGGCGCCCCCGTCGCTGGCGCCCGGGGAAGCCCCGTTCAGCAGGGGCTGTCGAAGTCGAACGCACTGTAGGCGCGCAGCTTCCAGAGCTGGTGCTCGCTGGTGATGGTGCGGGTGGTTCCCGAGCGGGCCCGCATGACCAGCGATTGGGTCGTCGCGCCGCCGGACCGGTACCGCACCCCCGCCACCAGTTCCCCGTCCGTGATGCCGGTGGCCGCGAAAAAGGCGTCCTCGGATGCGACCAGGTCGTCGGTCGTGAGCACCCGCCGGAGGTCGTGACCGGCCGCGACAGCCCGGTCGCGCTCGTCGTCGTCGCGGGGGGCGAGCCTGCCCTGGATGATGCCGCCCAGGCACTTGACGGCGCAGGCGGCGAGGATGCCCTCGGGGGTGCCGCCGATTCCGAGCAGCAGGTCGATCCCGGTGCCCTCCCGTGCCGCCATGATGGCGCCGGCGACGTCCCCGTCGGTGATGAGCTTGATCCGCGCGCCCGCCGCCCGGACCTCGGAAATCAGCTGCTGGTGCCGGGGCCGGTCGAGGATGACCACGGTGACGTCCTGCGCCGAGCAGCTCTTGGCCTTGGCCACGGCGCTGATGTTGTGCGCCGGCGGCGCTTCGATGTCCACCACATCGGCGGCGGCGGCGCCGGTCACCAGCTTGGACATGTAGAAGACGGCCGACGGGTCATACATCGACCCGCGGGCGCTGACGGCCAGCACCGAGATCGCGTTCGGCATGCCGTTGGCCGTTAGGCGGGTGCCGTCGATCGGGTCCACCGCGACGTCGCACTCCGGGCCCGTGCCGTCCCCGACCTGCTCGCCGTTGTACAGCATGGGGGCCTGGTCCTTCTCGCCCTCGCCGATGACGACCACGCCCTGCATCGATACGGTATTGATCAGCGCGCGCATCGCCTCGACGGCCGCGCCGTCGGCGCCGTTCTTGTCGCCCCGCCCGACCCAGCGGCCCGCGGCCATCGCGCCGGCCTCGGACACCCGGGCCAGCTCGAGTGCCAGGTTCCGGTCGGGCGCCTGGCGTTCCGGTTCGGCGGTGATCGGCGGGACCGGCTGGCCTGGCATGGCGGCTGTCTGGTCATCGGACATGGCTGACGCCTTTCCTCGGATGCCGTGATGCGATCCTACGTACCGTTGCCGGAGGGCTGGCTGAGTCCCCTGGCGCGGACCGCGGAGCAGAACCGGACCGGGCGCCGTCGGCCTAGAACGGCGCGGCGGCGTCGCCGGGCTCGTCCTGTTCGGGCAGGACGGCGGCGAGCCGCGCCCGGGCACCCTCCAGCCATTGCAGGCAGATGGCGGCGAGGCGCTCGCCCCGTTCCCAGAGCTCGAGCGATTCCTCCAGGGTGAGCCCTCCGCCCTCCAGCCGCCGGACCACCTCGATAAGCTCGTCACGCGCCTGCTCGTACGGCATCTCCGCGGCGGGCGCGCCGTCGCCGGGCTGGCCGCCGGCATCCTGACCGCCGGCATCCTCGCCGCCGGCGGGCCGCTTGGACGCCGGCTCGCTGCGCGCCGGGCCGCTGCGGCGCTCCGGTTGACGCGGCTGGGCGGTCACGGCGCCAACCTAGCCGGCTGCCGGCCCGCCATGCCGGGGGTCAGCCGCCGGGCACCGGGGCCCCACGCCCTGCGCGGGGCAGAAGCCGTGGCCGGCCGGGTGGTCCGTACGGCGGCCGCCACGACCCCCGCGTACAGGCGGGCGCCAGCCGGGCGCGGATGGACCCCGTCTCCCCAGAGCAGGCGGGTGCGCGGAGCGATCGTCGCCAGCCAGTTGGCGAGTGTCACGTTGGGGTAGGTGCGGGCGGCGGCGGCCACCGCGCTGTTCACCTCGTGCTCCCACGGCCGCGCCTCGTACGTGTTGACGAGGACCAGCTTGCGGCGGGGCCCGATCTCCGCCAGCAGCTGACGGATCTGGCCGCTGGTCACGGTGCCGTTGGTGCCCAGGCCAACGACCACCACCGGGCGCAGCAGGCCGTTCGCGGCGAGGCTCTGAACCTCCGCCAGGCCCGCCGGCATCTGACGGCTCACCTGGGCGTCGATGTAGATCCCGGGCAGCGCCCTCTGGAGCGCGGCCGCGGAGGCGAGCATGACCGAGTCGCCGATCGCCGTAACCCGCCTTCCTGGGACCGGCCGCGACCCGCTGGGCCCGGCGGCGCTGCCATGTCTGGGTGCCTGACCCGGTGCCTGCCTCGCGTGCCCGGCCGCCTTCCGGTGGGCCTGCGGTGACCGGGTCATCGCGCTGACCCTCTCTCCCCGTGCGACCTGCCGCATCAGGCCCGAGGTGCTGCTTGCCGGTGGGTCGAGGACTCCGTACCCCGCGGTGCAGGCGACGGTGGCCGCGGCGACGGCCGCCGCAACCGGCAGGGCCCGCATCGGGGAGCGCCGGGCAGCGGTGAGCGATTCGGTCAACATCCTCTTCCAGGTACGGAACGTGACCCGGAACCCGTCGCGCAGGATGGGCGTTTCGACCCATCTCCACGACGCGGCCGCGAGCCCGATGGCGGCCGCGGCCTCGACGAGCCATAGCCACACGTTGCCGGGCCCGCCGCCCGTGATCGCGGCAGCGATCGCGATGACCGGCCAGTGCCACAGGTAGATGCCGTACGAGCGTGTGCCAAGCCAGCGCAGCGGCCGCATGCTGAGCAGGCCGCTGATGGTCCCGGGGGTGGCGGCGGCCAGCGTGAGCCCGCCCGCCGCCAGCGCGACAATGACCAGTCCGGCGGGGTAGACGGCAGGATTGGCGCCGGTAAAGTGGCCGACGGCCCAGGCCAGTACCGTCAGCCCGGCCACGCCGAAGAAGTCGAGCCGTCGGCCGAGCTCGGACGGCGCGGCCGCGAGCGTGGCCAGCGGCCAGGTCAGCGCCAGCGCCGACCCGACCAGTAGCGCGATCGCGTGGGTGTCGGTGCCGTAGTACACCCGGGATGGGTCCGCGCCGGGGATGTACAGGATCGCCATGGCCAGGGCCGAGGCGCCGGCGCCGAGCCAGGCGATGCTGGCGCGGGCCCGCCTGGTCTCCACCAGGAGCAGGGCCAGGCCAAGGATCAGCGGCCAGGCCAGGTAGAACTGCTCCTCGATCGCGAGCGACCAGAGGTGCTGCAGCGGCGGCAGAGGTCCGGACGCCGCGAAGTAGGACACGTGGTGCAGTGCCTGGTACCAGTTGCTCGAATAGGTGAAGGCGGCGGCGAGTGTGGGACGGAGCGCGGCCAGCTGGCCCGGCTCGATCACGGCGACCGCGGCGGTGACGGTGACCAGCATGACGGCCAGCGCCGGCAGGAGCCGGCGCGCCCGCCGGGTCCAGAAACCACGCAGGTCCAGCCGGCCGCGGCGCGCTCGCTGCGCGACTAGCAGGTCGGTGATCAGGTACCCGCTGAGTACGAAGAAGACGTCGACGCCGAGCCATCCGCCCGGCGCCGCCCGGATGCCCTCGTGGAAGACCAAGACCGCGAGGACCGCGAGGGCACGCACGCCGTCCAGGCCGGGTGCGCGCTGCCGCGCCGTTGCGCCGCCGCGGGATCCGGCCGTCTGCTCCGTCACCAACCCGTCCGTCACCTCCCCGCCCGATTCAACCGCTGCGATCATCGCCGGACCGGCAGACGAAGAAACGCGGTGACAGGTAAAGAGCGAAGAGGTAACGCTAAGCCCCTTTGGGGGTGTTCACCGCCCGTTCAGCCGTTACCGTGAGCTGATCATCAGCGAATCTGACCATAAGCCTTTGCCCTGCGGTGACGTCGGCGGCACGCCGCACGACGTGCCCGTCACGGGTCTGCACGATCGCGTAGCCGCGGCGGAGGGTGGCCGCCGGGGACAGCGCGAGCAGCCGGCCGCTGAGATGGCCCACGTCGTCGGACGCACGCTGAAGCCCGGCGGCGAAGCTGCGCCGGGCACGTTCGGCGAGGGCCGTGACCGACTCCTCCCGCCGGTCGATCTCCCGCAGCGGGTCGGACAGCACGGGACGTGAGCGCACGTCCGCCAGCCAGGACCTTTCGCGGTCCAGCCGGCCAGCCAGCGCGCGCCGCGCGCGTGCCCGGTGCTGCCTGACGAGCGCCAGCTGCTCGGCCACGTCCGGCACCACCCGCCGGGCCGCATCGGTGGGCGTGGAAGCGCGGACGTCGGCGACGAGATCGAGCAGGGGGTTGTCCTGCTCGTGGCCGATCGCGCTCACCACCGGCGTCTGGCTCGCCGCCACGGCCCGGATCAGGGTCTCGTCCGAGAACGGCAGCAGATCCTCGACCGAGCCGCCGCCCCTGGCGATGATGATCACCTGCACGGCCCGGTCCGCGTCGAGGCGGCGCAGCGCGTCGGTCACCTCGGTGACGGCGTAAGGGCCCTGAACCGCAACCTCCTCCACCTGGAACCTGACGGCTGGCCACCGCATCGCGGCGTTGCGCAGCACGTCTCGCTCGGCCGCGCTGTTGCGTCCGCTGATCAGGCCGACGGTGGGAGGCAGGAAGGGCAGCGGCCGCTTGCGTTCGGGCGCGAACAGGCCCTCCGCGGCCAGTGAACGGCGGAGCCGGTCCAGCCGGGCCAGCAACTCACCGATGCCCACGGCGCGGATCTCGATCCCGGTCAGCGAGAACGACCCCCGGGCCGTGTTGAGGTCAGGTTTGGCCCACACCACCACCCGGGCGCCCTCGGCTGGCGGCGGATCCGCCGCGTCGAGCACGGCCCGCGCGCAGATCACCCTCACCGAGACGGCAGCCACTGGATCGCGGAGCGTCAGGAAGGCGGTCCCGCCGCGCCTTGTCAGCTCGGCGATCTGGCCCTCCACCCAGATGCGCCCCAGCCGGCCGACCCAGTCCCCGGCCAGCCGCAGCACGGTGCGGACGGGAACCGGCGACTCCGCGGTGGTCTGCAGCGGCATGGCAGAGCGAGTGGCGTGGCCGGGCGGCGGGCGGCGGTCAGCCCGCCTCGTCCTCGATCTTGGAAATGCGCCGCTCAAACATGCTGATCACGTCGTCCCGGCGCGCGTTCGCCTTCTCGTAGGCGAGCAGGGCGCGCACGCCGTCCGCGTCGAGCCCCCGCAGCCGGGCACGGAGAGAGGCGATCGAGAGGTCGTCGTACCCCGGAATCGGCGGGGCCTGGGCGGCGGGCGCCGACGCGGCTGGTTTCTCGGCGGCGGGGCCGGGGGTGGCCGGCCTGGGCGCAGCGGGCTTCGGCGCGGCGGCGGGCTTGGATTCAGCGGCGGGCTTCGGGACGGCAGCGGGCCTGGGCGCAGCGGCGGCGGGCTTGGGCGCGGCGGCCGGCTTGGGCGCGGCGGCGGGCTTCGGGGGGACGGCGGGTTGCGGTGCAGCGTCCGACGTAGCCTCGGCAGCGGCCTGCGCGGCAGGAGGAGCGCCCCGCTCTGCGGCCGCGGGGGCCGTGCGGGTACGCGCGGCGGCGGGCGGAGCGGCCGGACGTGTGGCGTTGGTGGCAGCGGTACGGTCGCGGAGCACCGTAACGTTGCCCGACTCTTCCGGTCGCCGGTGCGGCTGTGTGGCGTTGGGCGCTTTCTGGTCGGCGTCAGCGGGCGGCGTAGCCTGATCCATCTGCGCCCGGATCTTGTCAACTGCCATCAGCAGCTGGCCGATTCCGGCGAAAACAGCGCGCAGCACGACGGCTGGAGCCTCTTTGATGCGGTCGGTGACCTGCGGGATGGGCATATCGTGATCTCCCTACCTGCTTGACTGGGCGTGCCATCGCGCCCTTGCTGCATCCCCCGGCGTGAAGCGCGCGAGCGGCCGGTGCCGCGTTGCGCCTGCCTTCATTCTTGCCCAGGGCATGGGCTGTACGTCAGCGCGCGCGAAGGGTGCGCATGGTGGATGGCCGCCAGGCGGCCAAGTGCGGGCCACTGCGCCAGTCTGCCACCGTACCGGCCACCCACCGTGCCCGGTTCGTCCAGCAGGTGGCTCATCTACCATGAGAAGCATGCCTGTGCCTACGCGACGCGTACTGCTGGCCAAGCCCCGGGGCTACTGCGCCGGGGTCGATCGCGCCGTGCAAACCGTCGAGGTGGCACTGGAGCGTTACGGCCCCCCGATCTACGTGCGCAAGCAGATCGTCCACAACAAGCACGTGGTGGCCGCGCTGGAGCAGCGCGGTGCCGTGTTCGTGGAAGAGACGGAGGACGTCCCCGAGGGCGGGGTGGTCGTCTTCTCGGCGCACGGGGTGGCGCCGCAGGTCCGGGCCGATGCCACGGCGCGCAACCTGCACACGATCGACGCGACCTGCCCGCTGGTCACCAAGGTGCACAGCGAGGCGCGGCGGTTCGCCGCACAGGGATACGACATCCTGCTGATCGGCCATGAGGGTCACGAGGAGGTCGTCGGCACGACCGGCGAGGCACCGTCGCACATCCAGCTCGTGGACGGGCGGGAGGACAACGCGGGGGTGCAGGTACGCGACCCCGCCAAGGTCGTCTGGCTGTCACAGACCACGCTGTCGGTGGACGAGACCAACGAGACCGTGGGCGCGCTGCGGGAGCGGTTCCCGATGCTGGCCGACCCGCCCAGCGACGACATCTGCTATGCCACCCAGAACCGGCAGGCGGCCGTGAAGCAGATCGCGGCCCAGTCGGATGTGTTCATCGTGGTTGGTTCGCGGAACTCCTCCAACTCGGTGCGGCTCGTGGAGGTGGCGATCGACGCGGGCGCCGACGCCGCCTATCTGGTGGATGACGCCGAGTCGATTGACCCGGCCTGGCTGGAAGGCGCGAGCACGGTCGGGGTGAGCAGCGGCGCGTCGGTGCCGGAGGACCTGGTCGCCGGCGTGCTTGAGCATCTCGCCGGCGGTGGCTTCGGCCATGTCGAAGAGGTCGAGGCGGTGGAGGAGCGGATGGTCTTCGCGCTCCCGCACGAACTGCGCCGGGAATCGCCCGCACACTAGGAGCTGGGCGGCCCGGGCGTGCCGGGTCGGCGATCGCCAGGCCGCATGCCGTGCCTGAGTTCACGGAAGCACGCGCGCAGGCCGCGCGGCCAGGCGATGATCAGGCTCAGCGCCGTCCCTGCGAACAGCCACGGTGCCACCCCCGCCAGCGTGATCGCTGCTCCCTCGGCAACGGACAGGGCCAGGTTCCCGGTGGCGGTTCCCGCCTTCACGCCGACCAGCGCGATGCAGAACAGCAGCGGCGGCGTGATCGTCACCACCAGCAGGTCGCGCTCCGTGACGTAGACGACCGCGGCCACGCTGCCGACGATGAAGGACACGCCCGCCAGCACCGGCGATCGCACCCAGGAGGCGCCGAGCAGGCCCAGGGCGAACACGACGAGCATGACTAGGACGGCTCCGCGCCCGGTGAGCTTGACCCCGGGGACCTGCCACTGCGCCGCCGGGGACGCCGCGGCCTCCTCGCTGCGCCGCGGCACCGCGGGCTCTTCGCCCGGATCCGGCCCGCTGGGCTCCTGGTCGCGCGACGGCACGCTCGGCTCCTGGTCGCGCGGCGGGGCCTCGGGTTCCCGATCCAGCGGCACGCTCGGCTCCTGGTCAGGCTGCGGCACCTCGGGTTCCCTATGCGGCGGCACGCTGGGCTCCTGTTCGGGCTGGGACACCTGTGGCTCTCCTCTCCGTCGCCGCCGTGGTCTTGGTCGCGGCGCCGTGGCGGCGGCGCGTTCAGCTGTCCGTCTCGTCGGCCTTGTCCCGCAGCATCGCGCGGCGAAGCACCACACCGATGACCAGGGCCCCGATCCATACGTACGGCGCCGCCTGCGGGGGCGACGACGGCCACCGGGATCGACAGGCCGAACACCACCGGGATGTTCAGCAAGCGCGCTGCGAAGTAGCGGCGGAGCTGGGGCGAGACGTCGGCGGAAACCAGGCCGTCGGCCCGGACGGCGTAGATCCATATGGCCAGCTCGAGAAGCGCCGCCACGGCCACGCACGACGCGTAGAAGACCGTGGCGGGCGTCTGGTGCGTTGATGAGGCGCTGAGCAGCGCCGTCGGGTAGGGCAGGAACGCGACCATCCCCAGGAAGACGAGGTTCAGCCGGATGATCACGTGGTCCAGCGCGGTGATGTGCCGGAAAATTGTGTGATGGCTTATCCAGAACAGGCCGACCACCACGAAGCTGATGGCGAAGCCAAGGATCTTTGGACCCGCCGCGCGCAGTACCTCGCCCGAATCGATGTGGCTGGGCGGCAGGTCTGGCACCCGGATGTCCACCGCCAGCAGGGTGATCGCGATGGCGAAGACCGCGTCGCTGAAAAACAGGACCCGGTCGTACTCCAGGTTCCCGGCCGTGGACCGTAGTCTCAGGATCGCCCGGGCGCTCGGCGGCCGCCGAGCCGTGGGCTCACCGCCGTCAGCCATTGCCAGCTGGGCCTTTCGTCCGCCACCGGCTTCTCATCCGCCTCCCGTCTCGTGATAGGACGGCGCACGGGCCAGCTCGACGGGATCTCGCGAGTCCTGTCCTGGCACGCCTTGAGGTCTACCCTCGACGTCGGCTTCCGTACCGGCCGCGACCTCAGCGGTCAGTTCCGGCGCGGACAGCGCCCGCGCCGTGTCCTCGACCGGGCCGGGCGCCTCGAGCCCGGCTTCGACCAGCCCCAGCTGGCTGAATCGGCGAGCACTCACCAGCACCTTGCTCTCCAGCGAGCCGACCGTCTGGTTGTAGGCGACCACAGCGTTGGACAGCGCCTTGCCGAGCCGGTCCATATGCCGGCCCATGCCGGCCAGCCGGTCGTGAAGCTGGCGCCCGACATCGAACACGGCCCGTGCGTTCTCGGACAGTGCCGCCTGCTGCCAGGCGTACTGTGCGGTCCGCAACATGGTGACCAGCGTCGTCGGGGTAGCGATGTGCACCCTGCGCGCCATCGCGTGCTCCAGCAGGTCGGGATCACGCTCCAGGGCCGGGGCCAGGAAAGCCTCGCCCGGGATGAACAGGACCACGAACTCCGGTGCCGGGCTGAGCGCGGCCCAGTACGCCTTGGCGGCCAGCCGGTCTACGTGATCACGCAGGTGACGGGCATGGGCCCCGAGCCTCGTTTGGCGGACTGAATCGTCGGTGGCCTCGGCCGCCTCCAGATATGCGGCGAGCGAGACCTTGGAATCGACGACGATGTTCTTGCCGCCTGCCAGCCGCACCACCAGGTCGGGGCGCAACGCCCCCTCGTCGGTGGCGACCCCCACCTGCTCCTCGAAGTCACAGCGGGCGCTCATCCCGGCCATCTCCACCACGCGGCGCAGCTGCATCTCCCCCCAGCGGCCGCGTGCCTCCGGCCGCCGCAGCGCCGTGACCAGGGCCTGGGTCTCGGTCTTGAGTTGCTCTGAGCTCTGGCGAGCGAGGTGGACCTGTTCGGCCAGTGCCGCGTGCGACCGGAGCCGTTCCGCGTCCGACTCCCGGAGCTGGCTCTCCACCCGGGCGAGCGTCTCCTTCAGCGGCCCGACCAGGCTCTCGACCGCAGCGCGGCGGGTCTCCAGCTCGCCCGCGGCCTTCGCGTTGGCAGCGTCCAGTCGTCCCTCGGCCATCTCAAGGAACCGCCGGGTGCTGGCGTCGAGTGCCTGTGCCGACAGCGACTGGAACCGCTCGGCGAGCTGGCTCTCGACCAGCGCGGTCCGCTCGTGGGCCGCGCGGGCGCGCTCGTCGGCCGCGCTCGCCTGGGCGGCCAGGTCGGCGGCGGCAACGGCCTGCCGGCTGCAGGCGAAGAGAAACCCGAGCAGCGCCCCGATGGCGATGCCGATGAGCACAGCCAGTAGCGAGATCACTGTCATGTGTCGATCTTCCCAGGCTGGCGCGGCACTCGCTGGTAGCCACGCGGAGCGGGCCCTGAGCCCAATTAGACTCGCCGGGGTGAGCCTGTCCATCGGCATCGTCGGGTTGCCGAACGTCGGTAAGTCCACCCTTTTCAACGCGCTGACCAGGGCGAGTGCGCTTGCGTCGAACTACCCTTTCGCGACGATCGAGCCGAACGTGGGCATCGTCGGCATCCCCGATCCGCGGTTGGCGGTGCTCGCCCGGCTGTTCAGCTCGGCGCGGGTGGTACCGGCCACCGCCCGGTTCGTGGACATCGCCGGCCTGGTACGCGGCGCGTCCCAGGGTCAGGGCCTGGGCAACCAGTTCCTGTCCCATGTCCGCGAGACCGGCGCGATCTGCCAGGTGGTCCGGGTGTTCGCGGACCCGGACGTGAGCCACGTCGATGGCGACGTGTCGCCCGAGCGTGACATCGAGACGATCGCGACCGAGCTGATCCTGGCCGACCTGCAGACCCTGGAAAGGGCTGTGCCAAGGCTCACCAAAGAGGCCAGATCCACCAAGGATGCCGAACGGATGCGCGTGGCCGACGCCGCCGCCACGGCGCAGCGCCTGCTCGACGACGGGAAGACCTTGTCCGCCAGCGCGGCCGGTGCGGGCATCGACGTGGCTGACCTGGCCGAACTCCATCTGCTCACGGCCAAGCCGTTCCTGTACGTGTTCAACGTCGACGAGGCCGGGCTGGAGGACAAGGTGGCGCGCGACCGGCTCGCGGCCCTTGTCGCCCCTGCGGAGTCGGTCTTCCTCGACGTGAAGACCGAGGCGGAGCTGGCCGAGCTGCCGGAGAATGAGGCGGCCGAGATGGCGGCCGGGCTCGGCATGGGCGAGCCGGGGCTGTCCCGGCTGGTCAGGGCCGCGTTCCACGCCCTCGGCCTGACCACGTTCCTGACCGCCGGGCCAAAGGAGGCGCGCGCCTGGGAGATCCCGATCGGCGCCACCGCGCCCGAGGCGGCCGGGGTGATCCACAGCGACTTCCAGCGCGGGTTCATCAAGGCCGAAGTGGTGTCCTACGACGACCTTGTCGCCGCGGGGTCGGTGGCCACTGCGCGCGCCGCCGGCAAGGCGCGCATCGAGGGCAAGGACTACGTCATGCGCGACGGCGACGTCGTCGACTTCCGCTTCAACGTGTAATCGGCAGCGTTCTGGCGGGCCAGCCTTGGCGTGGCCCGGAGCCCGCGGCCCCCGTAGCCCCCGGAATCGCGGAGTGGCCGCGGGCTCCCCTCAGTCCCGTCGCGTCACGGGCCGGGCACCTAGCGCCCGCTCCACTGGTTTAGCGGGCCTCGCCGAGGCAAGGTGGGCGGCTGAGGGAGCCCGCCGTCCCAGGAGACCCCCTCCGAGTCACGCCATGGCCGCGGGCTCCCTCAGTCCACGCGGCACGAGCCGCAGCAGGGTTAACATATCGACGACCCGCTGCCCGACGACGGCACCAGCTGGCCCTGGCCGCCGAGCTTCGCAAACTGGCCGGTGAGGTGGAGGCACTAATGGCTGAGGTGCGCAGGATCGACATCGACTTCATCGAGAGCACCGCGCTTCAGCCGGAGGTCACGCTGTGCGGGGACGTCCTCGACGCGGCCGAGGCTGCCGAGAGGGCTGGCGAGGTCACGATCCTGGTCCACGAAGGCAGGGAGGTGGCCGCGATCGTGCCCATCGAGGTAGTGACGGCGTGACCAGGCCCATTCCAGGTGCGCGGCCTGGCTGCCTGTTCACCATCCACCCGGCCGATGGGCATGAACGGTGCCCCGGCCCGGTGAGCGGGAAGCATCGGACGCGGGCCGGGGCACGTCTGCGAACGCTGCCCAATGGTCCGGGCAGAGCCCGCAGCGGCGACCCTGCCGTGACCAGCGCGTGCCACGGTCTCAATAAATGTGTGGCCCTCAGGCGCGCTGGTGCAGCACAATTTCCTACAGGGAACCGGGGAACCGTCGCGGCCCGCCGCACCTGCCGGTGACGCAGGTGG
>Ga0081540_1000590_pt1 | contig 34934 bp, 31 predicted proteins | sample TabmetS2T1R1_FD_71024 | JGI IMG/M metagenome (GOLD analysis project Ga0081540, IMG submission 71024) | Tabebuia heterophylla rhizosphere microbial communities from the University of Puerto Rico - S2T1R1 | ecosystem: Host-associated > Plants > Roots > Rhizosphere ...
GCCGTGAGCGGCAAGGCACTCGTCACCGGCGGCGCCGGCTTCATCGGCTCGCACCTGTCGGAGCTCCTGCTCGCCGACGGCTGGGAGGTGTTCGTCCTCGACGACGTCTCCACCGGGCAGCTCGAAAACATCGAGCATCTGCGCGCTCGGAGCGACTTCCACCTCGTGGTCGACTCGATCCTCTCGCCTGCCGTCGTCAGCGAGGTCGTGCACAAGTGCGACGTCGTCTTCCACCTCGCGGCGGCCGTCGGCGTCCGGCTGATCGTCGAGCAGCCGGTGCACACGATGGTCACGAACGTCCAGGGCACCGAGACCGTGCTGGAGTACTGCAGCAAGTTCGGCAAGCGCGTCCTGGTCGCCTCCAGCTCCGAGGTGTACGGCGACCACCGGGAGGAGCGGCCGCTGGCCGAGGACGACCGGCGCATCTACGGCCCGACCACCGAGAAGCGCTGGCTCTACGCCGATTCGAAGGCGATGGACGAGCACCTCGCGCTCTCCTACCACCTCGAGCGCGGCCTCGACGCGGTCGTCGTGCGGCTGTTCAACACCGTCGGCCCGCGCCAGACCGGCCGCTACGGGATGGTGATCCCGCGCTTCGTCGAGAGCGCGCTCGCCGGCGAGGCGATCGAGGTGCACGGCGACGGCACCCAGACGCGCTCGTTCTGCCACGTCGCCGACACGATTCGCGCGCTTGCGGGGCTGATGGACATGCGTGAGCTCTCGGGCGAGATCTTCAACGTCGGCTCCTCCGAGCGCGTGCGCATCGTCGACCTCGCCGAACGGGTCAAGCAGGCGACCGGCAGCAACTCCGAGATCGCGTTCGTCCCGTACGACCAGGTCTACGAGCAGGGGATCGAGGACACCCTCCACCGCGAGCCCGCGATCGGGAAGATCCGGGAGGCGATCGGGTGGAGCCCGGAGCGCGACCTCGACGGCATCCTGGCCGACGTGATCGCCGAGCGCCGGGCCTCGGTCACCGCCTAGCCCTATAACTAGAGCGATGCGCGTCTCCATCTTCGGGCTGGGGTATGTAGGCACCGTCTGCGCCGCCTGCCTGGCGCGGTTCGGGCACGAGGTCGTCGGCGTGGACCTGAACGAGGACAAGAACGCGCAGATCTCCGCGGGCCGCAGCCCGATCGTCGAGCCCGGCCTCGAGGAGCTGATCGGCGAGGCCGTCGAGGCGAAGCGCCTCTCCACCACCTCCGACCACGAGCGAGCCGTCGCCTGGTCCGAGCTCTCGCTGGTGTGCGTCGGCACGCCGAGCCGCCCGAACGGCAGCCTCGACACGAGCCACGTCGAGCACGTGGCGCAGTCGATCGGCTCGGCGCTACGCGGCCGCGAGAGCCGCCACACGGTCGTCGTCCGCAGCACGCTCCTGCCCGGCTCGACCCTCGGCCTCGTGCGGCCGGCGCTCGAGGAGGCCTCCGGCAGGCGCTGCGGCGAAGAGATCGGGCTCGCCTACAACCCCGAGTTCCTGCGCGAGGGCTCGGCGGTCGCCGACTTCCGCGACCCGCCCTACACGCTCGTCGGCGGGCTCGACGAGGAAAGCGCCCGGGCGGCCGCGCAGCTGTACGAGAGCGTCGACTCGCCGCTGCACCTGGTCACGATCCCGGAGGCCGAGATGGCGAAGTACGCGGCCAACGCCTTCCACGCGGCCAAGATCGTCTTCGCCAACGAGATCGGCAGCTTCAGCCACGCGGCGGGCGTCGACGGGCGCCGGGTGATGGAGCTGCTGGTGCAGGACTCGCGGCTGAACATCTCGCCCGCCTACCTGCGGCCGGGGTTCGCCTACGGCGGCTCGTGCCTGCCGAAGGACGTGCGGGCGCTGCTCCACGCCGCGCGCCAGAGCGACGTCGAGCTGCCGCTCCTGCGCAGCCTGCCCGAGAGCAACGAGCTGCACCTGCGACGCGGGCTGGAGCTCGTGCTGGCGCAGCCGGGCAAGCGCGTCGGCATGCTCGGCCTCAGCTTCAAGGCCGGAACCGACGACCTGCGCGAGAGCCCAGGCGTCCAGCTCGTCGAGCTGCTCGTCGGCAAGGGCTACCAGGTGCGCATCTTCGACGGCAACGTCAACCTGGCGCGGCTGCTGGGGACGAACCGCGAGTACATCGAGTCGGTCGTGCCGCACCTCGCCGAGCTGATGGTCGACGACCCGCGCGAGCTGCTCGACTCGGCCGAGACGATCGTGGTCGGCAACAACGGCCCCGAGTTCGGCGAGCTGCTGGCCGCGACGAACGGCTCGGTCGTGATCGACCTCGTCGGCGTCACGCTCTCCGACGAGCAGCGCGCGGCGCTCGGCGAGCGCTACCTCGGGATCTCGTGGTGAGCCGCTTGCGGGTGCTCGTGATCAGCCAGCTATTCGCCCCGGAGATGGGCGCGCTCCCGAACCGGCTCGCGCCGCTGACGAGGCACCTCGGCGGCCACGGGCACGAGGTCTTCGTCGCCACCGGGATGCCGAACTACCCGAAGGGCGAGGTCTTTCCCGCCTACCGCGGCAGGCGCTTCGTCCGCGAGGAGGTCGAGGGCGCGACCGTGCTCAGGACGGCGTACTTCACCACGCCGCGGAACGTCTCCAAGGCGGCGCAGCTGCTCAGCTACCTGAGCTTCCTGCCGGCAGTCCTGCACAGCGGCTGGCGCGCGGGCCGCGTGGACGTCGTCTTCGTCACCTCGCCGCCGATCTTCCCCGCGCTCCCGGCGATCCTGCTGGCCAAGCTGCGGCGGGCGAAGCTCGTGGTCGACCTGCGGGACCTCTGGCCCGACGAGGTGGTCGCGGTCGGCGCGGCGCGCGAGGGATCGCTCTCAATCCGGGTGCTGCGGCTGATCGAGCGGCTGATGTACCGCTCCGCCGATCTCGTCACCTGCACCACGCCCGCGTTCGCCGAGACCGTCGGCCGGCGCGGCGTCGGCCCGCAGAAGAGCCGGCTGCTGCCGAACGGCGCCGACCTCGAGCTCTTCCGGCCGCTGCCGCGCGAGAACGAGATCGCGGCGCCGTACGACTTCGGCGACCGGCTCGTCGTCATGTACTCCGGCCTGCTCGGGATCAAGCACGGCCTCGAGACGGTGATCGACGCGGCGGCGCTCCTGCGCGACCGCGAAGACGTGGTCTTCTTCATCCGCGGCGAGGGGCCGCGCCGCGAGGCGCTCGAGGAGCAGACCCGCGAGCTCGGCCTCGACAACGTCGTCTTCGGCGGCGAGCGGCCGATCGCGGAGGTGCCGTACCTGCTCGCCCGCGCGGACGTGTGCGTGACGACCCTCCTCCCCGACCCGTACCTGGAGAAGATCGTCTCCGTGAAGATCTTCGAGTACCTCGCCTGCGAGAAGCCGGTCGTGGCCGGGCTGAGGGGCGAGGGCGCCCGCGTGATCGAGGAGTCGGGCGGCGGGATCGCGATCGACCCGGCGGACGCGCGCGCCATGGCCGGCGCGATCCGCGAGCTGTTGGACTCGCCGGAGCGCCGGGCGGAAATGGGCAAGGCCGGCCGGCGCTACGTCGAGCAGCACCACTCGCGCGCAGCGATCGCCGCTCGCCTCGAGCAGCTGCTCGACGAGGTGACGACGGGCCTTCCGCACGGGCCCGCGACGGCCGGCGCGTGAAGCTCGTCTACGTGACCTCGAGCCTGCCGCACGGGCCGCTCGAGGCGTTTCTGCTCCCGGAGATCGCCGCGCTCGAGCGGCTTGGCCACGAGGTCTGGATCGTGCCGATGTACCCGCGCGGGGAGCGGATCCACGCCGACGCCGACCGTCACCGCGAGCGGACGGTGAGCGAGCCGCTCGTCTCGCGCGCGGTCGTGACGGCGGCGGCGCCGAGTCTGCCGCGCTCGCTGCCCGCGCTCGGCCGGAGCGTTCGCGCCCGTCCGCGGCTGGCGGTGAAGAACCTCGCCGTCCATCCGAAGGCGCTCTGGCTGGCCCGGCTCGTCCGGAAGCTCGGCGCCGAGCACGTGCACGCGCACTGGGCGGCGGCGAGCGCGACGCTGGCGATGGTCGCCGCCGAGCAGGCACGCGTGCCGTGGAGCCTGACCGCGCACCGCTGGGACATCCGCGAGGACAACCTCCTGCGCGCGAAGGCGCGCTCGGCGTGCTTCGTCAGGGCGATCAGCGAAGCAGGCGCCCGGGAGCTGCAGGAGCGGGTCGAGATCGACGGCTGGCGGCCGGTCGTGCTGCGGATGGGGGTGGAGCTGCCGTCCACCTTCGCCATCCCACGCGGCGGCGGCGAGCTGCGGCTCGTGACGCCGGCGAACCTGCTGCCGGTCAAGGGACACCGCTACCTGTTCGAGGCGCTGGCCGGCCTCGAGGGCGTCTCGCTCGACGTCGCCGGCGAGGGCCCGCTCCGCTCGGAGCTGGAGCGCCGCGCCCAGGGCCTGCCGGTCGAGTTCCTCGGCGCGGTCTCGCATCCGGAGCTGCTGGCCGGTCTCGAGGGCGGCCGCTGGGACGCAGTCGTCCTGCCGAGCGTGCCGACGCCGGAGGGCGACCAGGAGGGCGTGCCGGTCTCGCTGATCGAGGCGATGGCCGCGGGAGTGCCGGTCGTCTCGACCTCGTGCGGCGCGATCCCCGAGCTCGTGACCGAAGGCACGGGCCTGCTGGTCGAGCCCGCCGACCCGGCCGCGCTCGCAGACGCCTTGCGGCGGCTGCGCGACCCCGAGCTGCGACGACGGCTCTCGGCCGCTGGACGCGAGCGGGTGCAGACCGAGTTCGACGTCGACCGCGTCGCCGCCCGCCTCGGCGAGCTGTTCGCAGCGTGCTAGTCCCGTGCCCAGCCGTGCGCCGAGCGCGCCGGCCGCAGGACGCGCTTGAGCGCCCGCCGCGGAGGGTCGAGCACGCGCAGGGCCGGGCTCGAGTGCAGCGCCAGCTTGAGGCGGAAGCTCGCCGGCCCGTCGCTGCGCCAGATCCCGACCCGCGGCCACGACAGCGCCGAGGCCCCCGCGTCGCTCTCGAGCAGCGTGCAGGCCGCCTCGTAGCCGGCGGCGCCGGCGGCCGCGATCACGCGCTCGTCGACCTCGCCGAACGGGTAGGCGAACGACCTGCACGGCTCGCCCAGCTCGGCCTCGAGCCGGGCGCGGGAGCCACGCAGCTCCTCCGCCAGCGCGTCGTCGTCGAGCGTGACCAGCCGCGGGTGCGACCGGGTGTGCGAGCCGATCTCCCAGCCTTCGCCCCGCAGCCGCCGCAGCTCGTCCCAGCCGAGCGGCACGAGCTCGCGCTCATGCGGGCCGCCGCGCCACTCCTCGATTCCGGGCCAGCGCATCGGCTCGCCCGAGCCGACGAAGTCGGTCGGCACGAAGACGGTCGCCGGCAGCCCGAGCCCTGCGAGCACCGGCTGCGCGAGCTCGAGCACCGAGCGGACGCCGTCGTCGAACGTGACGGCGAGGGTCTTGCGGTGCGGCGGCGCGGTCACGGCCTCCGTGAAGGTCGCGCCCCGGTAGCCGCGGCCGACCAGCAGGCGCAGCTGCTGCTCGAAGCGCTCGGGCGTGACGGCGATCTGGGCCGGCCACTCCTCGCTGACCGCGTGGTAGCAGACGACGAGGGCGTCGCTCATGCGACGAAACTACCGCTGTGAGGAAGCTGCGCGTCGTCACGCTCGTAGACCGGCCGACCGTCACCGGCGGGGCCGAGCGGCTGGCGGTCCAGGTCGCCACGCGGCTCGACCCGGAGCGCTTCGAGAGCATCCTCTGCGCCTCGCGCCGGACCGAGGAGCCGCTGCTCGACCGTGAGCTGGAGGAGGCCGGCGTCGAGGTACTCGCGCTCAACCGCGGCTCGCGGCTCGACGTGCGCGCCTGGCGGCCGCTCGTGCGCCGGCTGCGCGACGTCGACGTCGTCCACGCCCACATGTTCGGCTCGAACGTCTGGGGGACGGTGCTCGGGCGCCTCTCGCACGTGCCGGTCGTGGTCGCCCACGAGCACACCTGGTCGTTCCAGGGGCAGGCGTGGCGACGCTTCCTCGACCGCGAGCTGGTCGGCCGCTTCGCCGACGCCTTCGTGGCCGTCTCCGGCGAGGACCGCCGGAAGATGATCGAGGTCGAAGGCGTCGATCCGGACAAGATACGGCTGATCGCGAACGGCATCCCCGACCCGCCGGGCGGCTCCGGCGAGCAGGTACGGCGCGAGCTCGGGCTCGACGCGGGCGCGCCGGTGATCGGCGTCGTCTGCGAGCTGCGGGCCCAGAAGGCGCTCGAGGTGCTGTTCGAGGCCGCCGTCGTGCTGCGGGAGGAGTTCCCCGAGCTGGCCGTGCTGGTCGCGGGCGACGGCCCCGAGCGGGAGCGGCTCGAGGCCGAGGTGCAGCGGCTCGGCGCCGGCGGCACGGTGCGGCTGCTCGGCATCCGGCGGGACGTGCCGGCCCTGCTCGACGCGCTCGACGTCGCCGTTCTCTCGTCCGACTTCGAAGGAAGCCCGCTCTCGGTGATGGAGTACATGGCCGCCGGCAAGCCGGTCGTCTCGACGCGGGTCGGTGGGCTGCCGGAGCTGATCGAGGACGGAGCGCACGGGGTGCTCGTGGAGCCGCGCTCGCCCGAAGCGCTCGCCGAGGCGGTCGGGCGGCTGCTGCGGGACCCCGGCGAGGCGAGGCGGATGGGCGCGGCCGGCCGCGAGAAGCAGCAGCGCGAGTTCTCGCTCGACGCGATGGTGCGCCGGGTCGAGCAGCTCTACGAAGAGCTCTGGCTCGCGAGCCCGAGGCGGGGCGGCCGGTGAGCGCTCCGCGGCTCCTCAGCGCGGCGCTCGAGCCGCTGGCGGACTTTCGCCACACCGAAGGTCGCCACACGCGGCTGTACGTCGAGCTCGAGCGCCTCTTCCCGATCGCGGGCTTCGTGCGGCCGGCCTTGTCCGGCCCGGCCGACTGGACCGTGAAAGCGCTCGCATTCCACCCGAACCGCGACGCCTGGCGGGGCCGGGTCTGGCTCTCGCCGCTCGCGTTTCGCCTCCGGACGGAGCTCGCCGAGCGGGAGCTGCAGCGCTGGGACGGCCGCTACGACCTCGTTTTCCAGCAGCAGACCCTCTTCGCGCCGGGCCGCCGCTCGGACCGCCCGTACGTCATCTACACCGACAACACCTACACGCAGACCGAGCGCCAGTACCCGGCCTGGGCCCCCCTCGGCCGTCGGGCATCCCGGCGCTGGCGTGCCCTCGAACAGGAGACGTTCCGCCACGCGCGTGCGGTGTTCGGCAAGAGCGAGTGGGTGTGCGACGCGATCGTCAACGACTACGGCTGCGATCCCGGCCGCGTCTTCGCGGTCGGACACGGGACGAACTCGCTTGTCCCGAGCCTCGAAGGGAAGCGATACGACCGCCCGATCGCGCTGTTCGTCGGGAACAAGTACGAGCTGAAGGGCGTGCCGACCCTGCTGGCGGCATGGCAGGCGGTACACGCGCGATTGCCGGATGCCAGGCTGCGGATCGTGGGCGTCGAGCCGCGGGGGGCCGACGAGCAGTCGCCGTCGGTCGAGTGGCTCGGCTACGTGTCCGACTGGCAGAAGATGGAGGAGCTCTACGCGCAGGCCTCGCTCTTCGTGCTCCCGACGCAGTTCGAGGCGTTCGGCCTGGCCGTGGTGGAGGCGATGGGCAATGGGCTGCCCTGCGTCGTCACGCGCGTGGGCGCGCTGCCCGAGCTCGTCGAGGACGATGCGGGGCTCCTGGTACCGCCGCGGGATCCGCGGGCTCTGGCGGACGCCCTCGTCGCGCTCCTCTCGGACCCTGCTCGCGCCGCCGCCATGGGGGCCGCCGGCTACCGGAAGGTGCAGGAGCACCTGACCTGGCGCGTCGTGGCCGAACGCATGGCGCCGCACCTCGAGCGCGCAGCCGCCGGCTGAGCCGGCGTCTCCGCCCTACGTCCCGAATCGGCTCCGCAGCCACGCACGCGCGGTGACAACCTCCGCGGCGCTCAGCTCCCGGAGCACGAAGAGGACGGCCACGTAGGCGGCGACCGCGCTGAGGCCACCGGCGAGCCAGTCGAGCACCGAGAGATCGGAGGTGCCGAACAGGAACAGCACCCCTCCCATGGCCGTGGCGGCCGCGACCGAGCGGAGCAGCGCGAGCCCGATCGGCCGCAGAGGTATGTCCACTGCCCGCGAGCAGATCCAGAGATGGGCGGGCACGTAGATCGCCAGGGCGAGGCTCGTGCCGATCGCGCCGGCGACGATCCCGATCCGCGGGATCAGCGTGACGTCGACGACGGCGTTCACGAGCACGGCCGCGACCGCGACCGGCAGCCGTTTGCGGGCCTCGCCGAGGTAGTTCGCGGCCGGCGACAGCAGCGCCCCGATGCCCGCCAGGAAGATGTACGGCGCAAGCCCTCGCAGGACGCTCGCCGAGTGCCCGTAGTCCGGTCCGAGCAGCAGCGCGACGATCGGAGTCGCCCACACGACGACCGGCGCGAGGAGGATTCCGTAGCCGACGATCAGGAAGCGGATCGCGCCACGGAACGCTTCGAGGTTCGGGGCCCTGCCGCGGCTTCCGGTCACGCGCGGGGCCACACCGGTGGCGACGACGCCGGCCGGATAGTGCATGAAGACGGTGAGCCCGAACGCCGCCTGGAACAAGCCGACGGAAGCCGAGTTGAGGTACCCGCCGATCAGCAGGACGTCGAGTTGGTCGAAAAACAGATACGCCCCTTCCACCACCGCGAGCACGCCGGCGTAGCGGGCGATCTGGCGGATCGGGCCCCGGCTCGTGCCCACCGCAAGCGCGGGGCGGCCGAAGATCCGCGTGATCAGGACGAGCCCGACGATCAGCCCCGCGGCGAAGCCGAAAGCGCGCCCGAACGCGGCGCCCGTCGCGCCCGCGCCGAGCGAGACGAGCAGCACGCTCGCCAGCAGAGAGCCGGCGCTCTGGGTGAGCGCCATGTTGAACCCGGTCCGAATACGACCCTGGGCGATCCACGCCGAGGCGAACAGCGAGGTGATGCTGCTCGCCACCAGCCCGACCGCGATCGCGCGCAGCGGCCAGACGAGCTGCGGCTCCCCGTAGGCGTCCGCGATCGGCCCGGAGGCCAGCACGAGCGCCGTTCCCAGCGTGCCGGCGATCAAAAGCTTCAGGCGCAGGGCGTTCGCGACGATGCTCGCGATCGCCTGGCGCTCGCCGCGATGCTCGGCGACGAAGCGAGCCGCGGAAGAGCTGATGCCGAGATCCATCGGGATCGCGACGAGCGCGCCGATCGCGATCGCGAGCGTGAAGGTGCCGTAGCCCGACGGCGACAGCGCTCGTACGAGGTAGAGGGTGAGGGCAACCGAGAAGCCCGCTCCGATCGCCGTGCTCGCCGCCGCAAAGACGGCGTTCTTCGCGATGCTGTCGGTGGGTACGACCTCGTGGGCCGGGACGGCGGGGGCGGGCTCGCCGGGAGGGATCTCGGTCACGAGCGGATCAGGCCTCGGGCGCAGCGGCCGGCACCAGCTCGTCCACCGCGCGTCGATAATCCTCGGCGAACCGCTCGCGAGTGTGGTTTTCGCGCGCGAACTCCCAGGCCGCCTGGGTTCGCGCGCGCAACTCCTCCACCGGCGCCTGCGCAACCTCGAGCACGGCTGCTCGCACCTCCTCGACAGTCGCTGCGGGAAGCACGGTGCCGAAGCCGTCCACGTCGACGCCCGCCTCGCGGGTGACGATCGGGATCAGGCCCACGTGGAGGCACGCGACGACACCGCCGCTGACGCCTTCGGACGAGGACGGGTAGACCGTGGCGACACAGGTCCGAGCGAGCTCGGCGAAGGCCTCGGAGGCGACATCGACCCAGCCGATCGTGCTGATGTTCGGCGTCAGGTGCAGCTCGCGGTCGAAGGCGGCGACGAAGTCAGGCTCCTGCTCGAGCGGCGCGGCGATCATGAGCTCGAGCTCGGGAAGGCCGGCGAAGGCCTCCAGGACGAGGTCGAGGCCCTTGTGGACGAAGCCGCCGCTGCTGAGCCACAGGAAGCGCTTGCGGGCGACGTCGAAGTCCTTCTCTCCCGGGGCCGGCTGCAGGGCGACGGCGGAGATGTGAATGCGGCGCAGGGGCTTCTGCGCATAGTCGTAGGTTCCCAGCGTGAAGGCGTTCCCCAGCACGGTCGCGCAGTCCGCATGCTCGATCGCGAGGTTCGGCGGGGAGTGGCGGCGGGGTGGCAGCGTGACGCCGCGGCGCTGCTGGAGCGCCAGGAGCCGATTCGCCTCGGCGGCGTTGTGGAAGAGCACGTGCGCCACGTCGGCGTGGAGGATCTTCACGCACTGCTCGTCGACCTGAACGGCCAGTTTCTCGAGGTTCGTCCTCAGCGAGACGAGCACGTCGTAGCGCCTACGGACGACGTAGGCGTAGTTCGCGAAGCTCACCACGTCGACCGCGTAGCCGCGCTCGAGAAAGGTCTGCGCGATGCACCAGGACTCCCAGAGGTTCGTGTGCGTCGCCGGCAGCGGCTGGCCCGACGGAAGAACGAACGGATCGAGCAGGTAGGAGAAGAGCACGGTCCCGCGGGGCGAGGCCTGCGGAGTGAGCCTCACCGAGCGCCGGGAGGCGGCGACCGTCTCGAAGATCCGCCGCTGCTCCTCGAAGAACCGGTGCGCCAGCCGGAGCGCACGACGTGCACGCGGGCCCACTATTCCGGATGTCGCGGAGCGCCGGGAGAGTCAATCACCGGACGCTGAGGATAGTCCGCAGATGCGACGGCAGGCGAAGCGCGCTTCGCCGCACGCCTGCGAGCCGACTAAGGTCAGGCGAGATGAGCACCACCGTCGACATCGGCATGCCCACCCGCGGCGCCGCTCCTTACATCGGCGAGGCGGTCGAGTCCGTCCTCGCCCAGACGCACGAGGACTGGACGCTGCTCATCTCCGAGAACGGGCCCGGCGGCGGTGAGCTCGAGGAGCGGCTCGGGCCGTACCTCGCCGATCCGCGCATCCGCTACAGCCCGACCGGCGAAGATCTCGGCGCAGCCCGCAACCACACGCGCCTGATCCAGGCCGGGTCGGCTCCGTACGTCGGAATCCTCCACGACGACGACCGCTGGCATCCCGGCTTCCTCACGAGACGCGTCGCCTTCCTCGAGACGCATCCGGACTGCGGCTTCGTCTTCTCGGCGAACCTGGAGATCGACGAGCACTCCGAGGAGACCGGCCGCTCGAAGCTCGTCCTGAGCGCAGGCGCCCACCCGCCGGAGGAGCTCGTCCCGAGACTCGTCGAGCACAACCTGATCGCAATACCCACCGTGCTGGTGCGCAGGAGCGCGTACGAGACCGTCGGCCCGGAGTTCGACGAGCGATCGCTCTCGTTCGACTTCGAGATGTGGCTGCGCCTAGCGATCGCGTTCTCCGCCGGCTACCTGCCTGTCTGGGACGCGGACTACCGCGTCCATCGCGCCCAGGTGACGATGACGACGCTGCGGCGGGGACGGCAGCGCCTGTATCTCCACGAGCACGTCGACGAACTGCTGGCCGGCGCGCCTCACATCCGCGTCAGCCCCGCCCTCCGACGGCGGCAGCTGGCCGAAGCGCACCTGATCGCGGCGCTCGACGCGATCGAGGACTCGCAGCGAGCGGACGCGCAGCGGCACCTCGCCGCAGCGCGTCGTGCCTATCCCCTCGCCGTCTTCGACCCCCGCTTTCCTGCAGCGCTCGCCGCGCTGGCGCTCGGCGCCCGCGGGCGCGCTCTTCTCGGTCGACTGCGCTTCCTCGTCCTCCGCAAAGGGCTCCGAGTCCACCTCCGTCGTTGACTTGGCGACACGCGTGGTGAAACTTCGACGGTGGATGGTGCGGTGAAGGTCGTGATTCTCGCCGGTGGCTACGGGACTCGGATCTCCGAGGAGAGCGCCGTGCGCCCGAAGCCGATGGTCGAGATCGGCGGCATGCCGATCATCTGGCACATCATGAAGATCTACTCCGCCCAGGGCCTGCACGACTTCGTCATCTGCCTGGGCTACAAGGGCCACGTGATCAAGGAGTTCTTCTCGAGCTACTTCCTGCGGGTCAGCGACGTGCGCTTCGAGCTCGGCGAGAACACGATGAGCGCGCTCTCGAGCGAGGTCGAGCCCTGGACGGTCACGCTCGTCGACACGGGCGACCAGACGATGACCGGCGGGCGGATCAAGCGGGTCGGCGAGCAGCTCGGCGGCGAGACGTTCTGCATGACCTACGGCGACTGCCTCGCCGCCCTAGACGTGCCGGCGCTGCTCGACTTCCACCGCGGGCAGGAGGTGCTCGCGACGCTGACCGCCGTGCAGCCCCCCGGCCGCTTCGGCGCGATCGCGATCGGCGAGGACGAGACCAAGATCTCGACCTTCGAGGAGAAGCCCGAGGGCGACGGCGCCTGGATCAACGGTGGCTTCTTCGTGCTCGAGCCGCAGGTGCTCGACTACATCGCGGGCGACGAGACGATCTGGGAGCGCGAGCCGATGGAGACGCTCGCGCGCGAGGGCAACCTGGCCGCCTACAAGCACCGCGCCTACTGGCAGAACATGGACAGCCTGCGCGACAAGATCGTGCTCGAAGGCCAGTGGGAGTCCGGCAACCCCGCCTGGAAGATCTGGTAGCCGTGCGGATCCTCGTCACCGGGAACATGGGCTACGTCGGCCCGGCCGTCGTCGAGCACCTGCGCGGCTCCCGGCCCGCAGGCACCGAGCTCACCGGCCTCGACACCGGTTTCTTCGCGCACTGCCTGACGGGAACCTCGCTGCTGCCGGAGCGGCGCCTCGACTGCCAGTGGTTCGGCGACGTCCGAAAGCCGCCGGCCGGCGCGCTCGAGGGCGTCGACGCGGTCGTGCACCTGGCCGGGGTCTCGAACGACCCGATCGGCACCACCTACGAGGACGCGACGTTCGACGTCAACCAGCGCGCCACCGTCGAGCTGGCGCGGGCGGCCAGGGACGCCGGCGCACGCAGCTTCGTCTTCGCCTCGTCGTGCAGCGTCTACGGCCTTGCCGAGGAAGGGCTGCGCACCGAGGAGTCAGAGACGGGGCCGCTGACCGCCTACGCCAAGTCGAAGCTCGGCGCCGAGGAAGGCCTGGCCGGGCTCGCCGACGACTCGTTCTCCGTCACGAGCTTGCGCTTCGCCACCGCCTGCGGGATGAGCGACCGGCTGCGGCTCGACCTCGTCCTGAACGACTTCGTCGCCGGCGCCCACGCCTTCCGGCAGATCACGCTGCTGAGCGACGGCACGCCCTGGCGGCCGCTGATCCACGTGCGCGACATGGCGCGGGCGATCGACTGGGCCGTCGACCGGGAGGCCGGCCACGGCGGTGCGTTCCTCGCGCTCAACGCCGGCTCGGACGAGTGGAACTACCAGATCCGCCAGCTCGCGGACGCCGTCGCGGAGATCGTCCCCGGCGTCGAGGTCAGCATCCGCGAGGACGCCGCCCCCGACGCGCGCTCGTACAAGGTCGGCTTCGGCCGTTTCCGCGAGCTTGCGCCCGAGCACCAGCCCCAGGTCGGGCTCGCCGAGGCGATCGAGGACCTCTCGGCCGGGCTCGAGCGCATGGGCTTCGCCGACCCGGACTTCCGCAACTCCGAGCTCGTCCGCCTGCGCGTCCTCGACGACCTGCGCGAGGCGGGCCTCGTCAACGGGGCGCTCGAGTGGACGGCCGCGGGCGAGCCGGTCCGGCGTGGCTGACTGCCGCTTCTGCGCCGCCCCGCTGCGGCTGACGTTCGCCGACCTCGCGACCTCGCCGCTCGCCAACTCGTTCCTGAACGAGGAGCAGCTCCGCCAGGGGGAGACCTTCTTCCCGCTGCACGCCTTCGTCTGCGAGCGGTGCTTCCTCGTCCAGCTCGAGGAGTTCGAGACGCCCGCGGGGATCTTCTCCGACTACGTCTACTTCTCGTCGGTCTCGACCAGCTGGGTCGAGCACGCGCGTGCCTACGTCGAGGCCGCGATCCCGCGCTTCGGGCTCGGGCCCGAGAGCTCGGTCGTCGAGATCGCTAGCAACGACGGCTACCTGCTGCAGTGGTTCGTGCAGGCCGGCGTGCCGGTGCTCGGGATCGAGCCGGCCGCGAACGTGGCCGCGGTCGCCGAGCAGCACGGGATCCCTTCGCTGGTCGAGTTCTTCGGCAGCGGGCTCGCCACGCGGCTCGCCGAGGAGCGGCCGCGGCCGGACCTGATCATCGGCAACAACGTCCTCGCCCACGTGCCCGACATCAACGACTTCGTCGGCGGCCTCGCCATCCTGCTGGCGCCGAACGGGACGATCACGATCGAGTTCCCGCACCTGCTGCGGCTGATCGAGGAGACGCAGTTCGACACGATCTACCACGAGCACTTCTCGTACCTCTCGCTGGTGGCGGTCGACCAGGTCTTCGCCGCCCACGGCCTGCGGCTGTACGACGTCGAGGAGCTGCCGACGCACGGCGGCTCGCTGCGCATCTACGCCGGCCACGCGGACGCGCCGCACGAGGCCAGCGAGCGGCTGGTCGAGCTCCGCGCGCGCGAGGACGCCTCCGGCCTGCGCGAGCTCGAGACGTACACTTCGTTCGGCGACCGCGTACGCGCGCTCAAGCTGGAGCTGCTCGAGTTCCTCCTGCGGGCGCGCGCCGAGGGGAAGACCGTCGCCGCCTACGGAGCCGCGGCGAAGGGCGTGACGATGGTGAACTACTGCGGCATCCGCTCCGACCTCGTCGAGTACGTCGCCGACCGCAGCGAGCACAAGCAGGGGCTGTTCATGCCGGGCAGCCGGATCCCGGTGCACCCGCCCGAGCGGCTCGACGAGACCAGGCCCGACTACGTCCTGATCCTGGCCTGGAACCTGAAGGACGAGATCATGGGCCAGCTGGCCCACCTGCGCGAGGGCGGCACGCGGTTCGTGACGCCGGTGCCGCACGTCGAGGTCCACGCGTGAAGGCCGCGCTGGTGACCGGGGCCTCGAGCGGGATCGGGGAGGCCGTCGCCCGCGCGCTCGCGGCCGACGGGTACGGCGTCGCGCTGGCCGCCCGCAGCGCCGACCTGCTCGAGAGCCTGGCCGAGGAGCTGGACGGGCTCGCGGTGCCGACGGACGTCTCGAGCCGCGACGAGGTACAGGCGCTGGTCGAGCAGACCGTCGAGCGCTTCGGCCGCCTCGACGCGGCCGTGACAGCCGCCGGGGTCCTCCACTTCGCCCCGGTGGAAGAGCTCGACGAGGCGACCTTCGACGAGACGATCGCCACCAACCTCAAGGGCACCTACCTGGTAGCGCAGGCCGCGCTGCCCCACCTGCGCGCGAGCAAGGGCTACCTGATCACCATCTCGTCGGTCTCCGGGACGATGGGCCAGCAGGGCGGCTGCGCCTACAACACCTCGAAGTGGGCCGTCCGCGGCTTCACGCAGTCGTTCCTGCAGGAGGTCCGCGGCGACGGCGTGCGGGCGACCGCGATCTCGCCGGGACGCGTCGCCACCCCGATGCTCGGCTACGAGGAGCAGGACCCCGACCTGCTCGCGCCCGAGGACGTCGCCGACGCGGTGCGCTGGCTGCTCTCGCTGCGGCCGATCGTGCAGATCAAGGACCTGATCCTGGAGCGGACGACGGCGTGAGCGATGATGCGCGCGTGGACGGCGTGAGCATCCTCGAGGGCGAGCGGATGATCGACGGCGTCACCTTCGCGCCGCTGCGGCGGATCCCGGACGAGCGCGGGACGATCATGCACATGCTCCGGCGCGACGACCCGCACTTCGTCGACTTCGGCGAGATCTACTTCACGACCATCTACGAGGACGCGGTCAAGGGCTGGCACCGGCACCGGGAGATGACGCTCAACTACGCCTGCCCGGTCGGCCGGATCAAGCTCGTGCTCTTCGACGACCGAGAAGACTCGCCGACGCGCGGCACGCTCGTCGAGGCCTACCTCGGCCCCGACAACCACGCGCTGGCCGTGATCCCGCCGGAGGTCTGGAACGGGATGAAGGGCCTCAGCGCGCCGTTCGCGCTCGTGGCCAACTGCGCCACCCACACGCACGACCCGTCGCGCTCGGAGCGCCTCGACCCGTACGGGAGCGAGATCCCGTACGACTGGTCACGTAGAGATTTCTAGGAGGTCGTGCTCGACCAGCGTGCGGGCCGCGTCGCGGACCTGCGCGTACGAGAGCCCGGACTGCTCCGCGATATCGACCAGCGTGTGCTCGCCGTCCGAGAGGTTCAGCACCCAGAGCAGCGAGAGCTCGTCCACGTTCGCGCCGTGGCCGGCGCCGATCGCCCGGTAGAGCCCGCGCCGGCCGAGCTGGGGCTCGCCCTTCGGGCTGAGGTTGAGGTAGGCGGCGTTCGTCTCGAGCACGTCGAAGACGTCCAGGTAGGCCCGGAAGCTGCGCGCGAGCGCCTCGGGGCGGACGAAGTCGAGGTCGTCCGCGGAGGTGTGGTACTCGGGGAAGCTGCCCGGCGCCGAGCGGGTGAGCGTGCCGACCGGGAGGTTGAAGCCCGGTGAGTTGAACTGGCGCTCGTCGCCGCCCCACGGCTCCCACTCGTGCACCTCGAAGGGGCCGCCCGAGTCCCGCAGCACGAGCTCGGCCGCGCGGTCGATCTCGGCGTTGCCGCGACGGCTCTTCTTGTAGGTCAGCGGGCCGGGGTCGCCGACACAGAGGCAGACGAGCCCGTGCTTCACGCGGTCGAGCCGGTCCTCGTTGCGGGCGAGCCAGGTGATCGGCCCGATCGTGCCGGGGCTGAAGAGGAAGCGGTACGACAGGCGCGGCCGCTGCCCTGCGAGGTGCCGCGCCAGCAGCGCCATCAGCGCGAGGCCCGAGAGGTTGTCGTTCGCCATCGACGGGTGGCAGGCGTAGCCGGACACGAGCACCTCGTCGTCGCTCTCCCCCGGAACGAAGGCCTCCGCGTAGGTGAGCGAGCCGTCCTCGAGCGTCGAGTCGATGCAGACCTCGTACTCGCCGTCCGGCAGCGACTCGAGCAGGCGGTGCTGGAGGCAGAAGCCCCAGTTCGGGCTGTAGTACGAGTTGCGGAACGGGATCCAGTCGGGATGCTCGGGGAGCGAGTAGAGGTGCTCCTTCAACTCGGCGAGCGGGAGGCGCTCCCGCACCGGGACGCTGTAGCCGAGCACGTGCAGGTTGGAGTCGGCGAGGTCGAGCACGCGGTTGCCGTCGGGCCCGTCGATCCAGGCGCCTTCGATGTTCCACTCCTGCGGGATCGTCCAGTCGAGCACCTGCGTACCCGTCGGCACCTCGGTCACCTCGAGCGGCACGCGCTCGCCGAGCAGCTCGAGCGTCCGCCTGAGGCCGTTCCCCGTGATGCTGCGCATGATCGGGAAGAGCTCGCGGATCAGGTCGTGGAGCTCTGCGCCGATCTGCTCGGTCGAGGGGTCGAGAACGGTCATCGCGGCGCGCCAACTCTAGCCCGGACCCTCCTTTGAAACCGGTTTTCCCGCTTGTAAAGCGGGACTGTTCACCCGTTCGAGGGAAGGGCGACCCGCCGAGCGGCCGATCCAAGGGGCGACAGCCGCATGTCCCCCGAAACCGACCGAAGGATCGCCGCCCCCATGCCCAAGTACCTCGTCCTCGCCGTGCTCGCGGCCGCGCTCGGCGTCACCGTCCTCGGCTACAACGCCGCCCCCTCCTCCGCCACGGTCGCGTGCGACCGCTACGCCGCGACGACCGGCAGCGACAGCTCGGCCGGTACCTCCACGGCGCCCTACCGCACCGCGCAGAAGCTCGTCGACAGCCTGAGCGCCGGCCAGACCGGCTGCCTGGTCGCCGGCACCTACAACCAGGACGTCCGCTTCAACCACGGCGGCTCAACCAGCTCGCCGGTTCGCTTGACGAGCGCGCCCGGCGGGCGCGCGACCGTCGCCGGGCGCATGTTCGTCCCGGACACGTCCAACGACGTCGTCGTCGCCGACCTCAACCTCGACGGCCGGAACGCCTCCAACCTCCCGAGCCCGACCATCGCTGGCGACCGCGTCACCTTCAGCGGGAACGACGTGACCAACTACCACAACGGGATCTGCTTCACGATCGGCTCGGCGCTCGGCTGGGGCGTCGCCGACAACACGGTCCTCGACGGCAACCGCATCCACGACTGCGGCCGCCTGCCCTCGACGAACCACGACCACGGGATCTACGTCGAGTCCTCCCGCAACGCGGTGATCACCAACAACTACATCTACAGCAACGCCGATCGCGGCGTGCAGCTGTACCCGGACGCCCAGGGCACCACCGTCGCCAACAACGTGATCGACGGCAACGGCGAGGGCGTCGCGTTCGGCGGCGACTCCGGCTGGGCCTCGAGCAACACGACCGTCAGGGACAACATCATCACGAACTCGGTCGACCGCTCGAACGTCGAGTCCTGGTGGCCCGTCGGCAACCCGGTGGGCACGGGCAACGTCGTCTCGAGCAACTGCATCTGGAACGGCGCGGCCGGCAACATCGACCTCTCCGGCGGCGGTTTCAGCGCCTCCGGGAACACGATCGCCAACCCTCTGTACGCCAACCGGAGCGCCAAGGACTTCACGCTCTCGAGCGGCAGCCCGTGCGTCGGCGACGGCCCGGCGGGCAGCACCGGTGGCACGCCACCTCCTCCGCCTCCGCCGCCTCCGCCTCCTCCGCCTCCTCCGCCTCCGCCGCCGCCTCCTCCTCCACCGCCGCCTCCGCCTCCGGCTCCGGTCGCACCGGCCAACGCCAAGCTGCCGGCAATCAGCGGGACGGCCAAGGCCGGCCAGACGCTGAGCGTCGGCACCGGCACCTGGAACGGCACCACCCCGATGACCTACACCTACAGCTGGCAGCGCTGCTCGAACACGGGCACTGACTGCAACGCGACGACCGTGACGGGCAACTCCTACGCCTTGAGCACGGCGGACGTCGGCTTCACGCTGCGGGTCGTCGTCACGGCGACGAACGCCGCCGGCTCGGGCTCGGCCACGAGCCTGCCGAGCGCGGTGATCTCGTCGAACAACAAGAAGCGCGCCCGCTCGCTGACGACCTCCCGGTCGACCAAGACGACGCGGCGCACCGTGCTTCGCGCGCGCTAGGCGAAAGCATTTCGGGCGGCCGGGCCGGAGATTTCGGTCTGGCCGCCTACGTCCTCCAGAGCCTCATCTAGAATCCGGTCGACCGAGCACGCGCGGATCCAGCCGCCACTCCCCCACACCCGCACATGACCGAGCAGACTTTCTCCTTCGGGAACCAGCGCGAGGGCCCCTCGCGCTACCTGGCCGCGCTGCGCGAGCACTGGCTGCTGATCCTCACGCTCGTCGTGGTGAGCGTCGGCAGCGCGGCGGTCTACTCGCTGACCGCGCCCAAGCGCTACCAGGCCGAGGCCGACATCCTGGTGCAGCCGATCTCACAGGGTGACCCCACCTTCGTCGGGACGGGCGTGCTGCAGGACTCGAACGCGCTCTCGAACAACGTCCTGACCGCGGCGAGGCTCGTGCAGACGCCGCAGGTGGCCGAGGGCGTCCGGACGAACTACGGGTTCCACACGAGCCGCAACGCACTCCTGGGCGCGATCACCGTCAAGCCACTGAGCCAGAGCAACGTCCTCGCGATCGTCGCGACGGCCCCGAGCAGCCGGCGCGCGGCGGCGATCGCCAACGCCTTCGCCGTCGAGGTGATCCGCCAGCGCACGCAGACGTTCCAGAAGGCGCTGGCCGGCCAGATCGCGCGCATCCGGGAGCGCCTCGAGACGCTCCCGCCGAGCGAGCGCACCAGCTCGAGCGCGGCCGACCTCCAGAGCCGGCTCTCGACGCTCGAGTCCCTCGTCGGGGCCAAAGACCCGACGCTGGTCGTCCTGAGCCGCGCCGTGCCGCCGTCCCAGCCCTCCTGGCCCCGGCCGAAGCTGAGCGTGATCGTCGCGCTGCTCGTGGCGCTCCTGCTCGGCGCCGGCGCCGCCCTGGCACTCGAGCTCTTCAACCCGCGCATCAACCGCGAGGACGAGCTGCTGCTCACCCATCGCCTGCCGATCCTGGCGCGCGTCCCGCGCCTGCGGACGACGGCGGCCTCGCGCTACCTGACGCGCCGGGGCAAGCTGCCCCCGCACGCCTGGGAGGCGTACCGGACGCTGCGTGCCTCGCTCACTGCAGCCGGGCCGGACGGAGGCTTCCCGCGCTCGATCCTGGTGACGAGCGCGATCCCTGGCGAGGGCAAGACCATGACGTCCGTCAACCTCGCGATCACCCTCGCCCACGCGGGCGAGCGCGTGATCCTGGTCGACGCCGACCTGCGCCGGCCGATGGTCGCGACCGTCTTCGGGGCGACCGCACGCTCCAACGGTCTCGGGCTCCTGCTCACCGGCAAGGCGACGCCGGAGAGCGCGCTGCTCCCGGCGCCGGGCCACCCCGAGCTCCAGCTGCTGCTCTCGAGCCCGGAGCACGCGCACCTGGTCGACCTGCTGCAGCGCCACCGGATCGAGGCCGTGCTCACCCAGCTGGAGGACTACGCCGACGTGATCGTGATCGACTCGCCGCCGCTGACCGAGGTCGGCGACGCGCTCAACCTCGCAGACGTGGTGGACACGATCATCGTCAGCGTCCGCCTCGGCAGGAGCCGCCGCGACAAACTCGACGAGCTGCGGCGCGCGCTCGCCCAGCGAGGCGTCTCGCCGGCCGGGTTCGTCGTCACGACGCGCCGCGCCACGCGGAAGCGCCCCTACGGCTACGGCTACCAGGGCGTCGAGGTCCGCCGGACGACGCCGAACGTCGACGAGCCGCACACGCCGGCGTTCGAGATCCGCCCGAGCGAGTAGCTGCCTGCGATGAGCAGCGCCTTTGCCGCGACGTTGCCTCGGCTCGCCGAGCCCGCGCGCCGGCTCCCGCTCGTCGCCGGGCTGGGCCTGGCAGGGCTCCTGATCGGCGTCGCCGCTTCCCGGTCGCCCCTGTTGGCGGTCGGCGCTGTGATCGCGATCGGCTTCACCGCGGTGGCGCTCATGAGCCTCCCGGCCGGGCTCGCGTTCTTCGTCGTGCTGACGTTCTTCGCCGGCCTCCCGTTCTCGGGCGGCCTGACGCTCGTCAAGGCGGCCGGCCTCATCCTGACCTTCGCCTGGCTGGCAGCGCTCGCGACCAGGCACGGCGAGGTGCCCGTGCTCTTCCGCGACCATCCGCTGCTGGCCTATGCGATCGTCTTCTTCATCACGTGGTCGCTCGCCTCGGTGCTGTGGGCCGAGGACGAGTTCTCGGCGCGGGTGAACACGTTCCGACTCGCCCAGAACGCCATCCTGCTGCTGATCGTCTACAGCGCGATCTCGAAGCGGCAGCACCTGCTCTGGGTGCTCTGGGCCTACCTGGGCGGCGCGCTGGTCTCGGCGGTCGTCGGGCTCGGCGGCGCCTCCTCGGCCGAGCAGTTCGGCCCCTACGCCGACCCGAGCCGCCTCTCGGGCGGCATCGGCGACCCCAACGAGCTGGCGGCGCTGCTCGTCCCCGCGCTGACGCTCGCCGCCTTCCTGATCTCACCGACCAGGGGGCCCGTCCGCCGCTGGCTCCTGCTGATGCTGATCTTCGTCTTCGCCGTGACGCTCTTCTTCACCCAGTCGCGCGGCGGGATCGTCGCGCTTGCGCTCGTGCTGCTCGTGACGCCGTTCCTCGCCGGGCCGGTCCGGCTGAAGGCCCTCGTGATGATCCTCGCGGTCGCGGCGATCGGGATCGGCTACTACTCGCTCTTCGCGCCACCGCAGGCGCTTCACCACGTGACGCACTTCTCCGCCGCCAGCGCGACGGGTCGCCAGGACGTCTGGACGGTCTCGATCGAGATGTTCAAGAACCACCCGGTGGCCGGGATCGGGACCGGCAACTTCCAGGTGATCGAGCCGAGGTACGCGACGCGGAACATCAACCTGCCCCGTGCCGACCTGGTCGTGACCACCCCCAAGGTCGCGCACAACACCTACCTGCACGTGCTGACCGAGCTCGGCATCGTCGGCTTCACCGCGTTCGTCGGGATCATCCTCGGCGCGCTCGGCCTCGCCTGGCAGGCGATCCGGACGCTCAAGCAGCGAGGCGAGCGGCGGCTCGAGGTCGTCGCGCGCGGCGTGCTGGTCGCCACGCTCGGCATGCTCGGCGCCTTCATCTTCATCACCGCGCAGTACGAAAAGCAGCTCTGGCTGCTGCTCGGGATCTGCGCCGCGCTCTCGACGCTGGCGCGCGCCGGCGAGAGCGCCGAGGCCTAGGCCCGGCGCGCCTCCCAGCGGTCGAGCACCTCGGCCGCGTTCGCCGCCCGGCCCCCGCGCTCGTCGATCCAGTCGAGCAGACGCCGGTAGAGGCGGTCGTAGCCCCTCGAGAGCCGCGGGTGGTGCGAGGGCGGGTGCCAGAGGATCGCAACCGCGCCGCCGTGCTCGGCGACCGGCTCGAGCGCGGTGACCGCGACCTCGTAGGCGGCGTCGGCGTCGAGCCCGAGGTAACGCTCTTCGGCCAGCGTCGCGTCCATCAGGACGAGCGGCAGCTCCCATGCTCCCGCCTCGCGGCGCTCGGCGTCCCAGAGCCGGTACGGATAGGGCGTCCCCGCGCGCAGGCCGGGCCGCGAGGGCCAGCCGATGCTCGAGTCGTAACGCAGGCCCGCGGCGCGCAGCTCCGCGGCGAGCCGGGCCGGGTCGCTGCGCAGGTAGTGGTGGCGTAGGCCCTGGAGCTCGCCGAGCCCACGCGCCTCCTCGGCGATCGCGCCGGGCCGCTCGCGTGCGGCGTAGGACGCGTGCAGCCCGACCTCGATCCCGGCCGCCCGCGTCCTCGCTACCGCCCCTTCGAGCTCGGGCCCGTAGCGGTCCGGATAGCCGTCCTGCGGGGTCTCCTGGCGGGTGAGGAAGAAGCAGGTCGAGCCGCGGCCGCCCTCGGCGGCGAGCAGCTCGTCCAGCGGGTAGTCCGGATCGCGGCCCCGCAAGGCGTCCGCGGCGAAGGTCGTCGACTCGAGCAGGCGTCGCCGCGAGCGGTGCGCGACCGAGCCCGCGAGCTTGCGCGCCGCGGTCGGCAGCCCGCCACCGCCGAGCAGGTCGACGTCGTGGGTGAGCGCGACGAGGAAGCGCTCGCCGCCCGGGTAGCCGCGCCGCTCGAGCCCGAGCCCGGCGGCGAGCTCGGCGACCCGCGGCCCCGGATCGGCGGGCGGCAGCGGCCGTCCGTGCCGATCGAGCTCCGCGTCGCGCTCCCGTGCGAGCGTCAGCAGCCCGAACGCCTCGTCGAGCATGGCCGGCTCGACCGCGACCGAGTCGTCGAACGGCAGCCCGAGCGCGTCGAGCAGCGCGTCGAGCGCGTACCGCCGCTCGGGCTCCACTAGTCGCGGGGGCGCAGCGCCGGGAAGAGGATCACGTCGCGGATCGCGTCGCTGCCTGTCAGCACCATCGCCAGCCGGTCGATCCCCACGCCGCAGCCGCCGGTCGGCGGCATCCCGTACGAGAGCGCCTCGACGAACTCCGGGTCGCCCGGCTCCGACTCCTCCGCGCCGGCCTCGCGCTCGGCCTCCTGCATGGCGAAGCGCTGCGCCTGCTCCTCGGCGTCGTTCAGCTCGCTGAAGGCGTTGGCGAACTCCATCCCGGCGACCACGGCCTCGAAACGCTCGACCAGCGTCTCGTCGGCGTCGGTCGTGCGCGCGAACGGCGAGAGCTCGATCGGCCAGTCGTAGACGATCGTCGGCTGGATCAGCCCGGGCTCGACGAAGTGCGAGTAGGCGTGGTCGACCAGCTGCGACCACGAGCGGTCGCGCTCTGTGTCGACGCCGGCCCGCTCGAGCTTCGCCCGCAGCTCGGCCTCGTCACGCGACCAGACGCCGTGCGACTCGAGCGCCTCGACGAAGCGCACCCGCTGCCACGGCGGCGAGAGGTCGAGCTGGTGGCCGCGGAAGGTCACGTGGCGCGACCCGGCCGCGTCGGCCGCGGCGGAGACCATGGCCTCGGTGCGCTCCATCGTGTCGCGGTAGTCGGCGTACGCCTCGTACCACTCGACCTGCGTGAACTCCGGCGAGTGCTTGTACGAGATCGACTCGTTGCGGAAGTCCTTCGAGAGCTCGTAGACCTTCTCGAGGCCGCCGACGATCAGGCGCTTGAGGTAGAGCTCGTCCGCGATCCGCAGGTAGAGGTCGGAGTCGAGCTCGTTCGAGTACGTCACGAACGGCTCGGCAAAGCCGCCGCCGTAGCGCGGCTGCAGGATCGGCGTCTCGACTTCGAGGAACCCCTCGCCGTCGAAGTAAGCCCGCACCGCCGCGACGATCCGCGTACGCGTCGCCGCGAGCTCGCGCGACTCCTCGCTCATCAGCAGGTCGAGGTAGCGCTGCCGGTAGCGCGTCTGGCGGTCGGTGAGGCCGTGGAAGGTGTCGGGCAGCGGCCGGCGGATCTTCGCGAGCAGCTCGACCTCAGTGGTGACCAGCGACGGCTCGCCGCGCCGCGAGCGCCCCGGTCGCCCGGTGGCGCCGACGATGTCCCCGAGCGAGAGCTCGAGCGCCTGCTCGACGATCAGCTGGATCCGGCCGGAGCGGTCGACCAGGTCGAGGAAGGTGAGCTTCCCCAGCTCCCGCCGCGCCATCACCCGGCCGGCGACGCGCAGCTCGTCGTCGAGCGTCTCGCCGTCCCCGGCCCGCTCGGCCGCGGCCCGGACCGCGGCGATCTCTACCCGGTCGGGAAACCGCTTCGGCAGCATCGTGCCGGTGAGTCTAAGCGGCCTTGATTTCCAGGATCTTGAACTTCATCGACCCGCGCGGGGCCGCGACCTCGACCGTCTCGCCCTTCTTCTTGCCGATGATCGCCTTGCCGACGGGCGACTCGTTCGAGAGCTTGTTCTCGGCCGGGTTCGCCTCGGCGGAGCCGACGATCCGGTACTCGACCGTCTGCTTCGCGTCGATGTCGCGCAGCTTCACCTTCGAGCCGATCGAGACGACGTCCTTGGCGACGTCCTTCTTGCTGATCACACGCGCGTTGCGCAGCCGCTCCTCGAGCGTGGCGATGCGGTGCTCGAGCAGCGCCTGCTCGTTCTTCGCGTCGTCGTACTCGGCGTTCTCCGCGATGTCGCCGAACTCGCGCGCAACACGGATGCGGTCGGCCACCTCACGGCGCTTGTCGTTCGAGAGGTACTCGATCTCCTGCTTCAGCTTCTCGTAGCCTTCGGGAGTGAGTATGACGTCCTTCAACGGGCCTCCTGAAAGAAAAACGCGCGGCGCAGGGGCGCCGTCGCGGGCGGGGATGTTACCTACGGAGGTGGATGGACGTCAACCGGCTCCGGATACTATTTCCCGCTCTGTGCAGGTAGATCTTCGGAGCCCCTGGGCGATTCGCGACGTCGAGATCCCGACGCGGCTCGTGCTCGCCCCGATGGCAGGCGTGAGCGTGCAGGCCTTTCGCCGCCAGGGACGCCGCTACGGCGCCGGGCTCGTCTGCTCGGAGATGGTCAGCTGCGCCGGCCTGCACCACGGAAACGAGCGCACGTTGGGCTACCTGCGGATCTCGGCCGACGAGCGGCCGCTGGCGGTGCAGATCTTCGGCTCCGAGCCGGACGTGATGGCCGAGGCGGCGCGGATGGTCGAGGACGCCGGCGCCGACCTGGTCGACGTCAACTTCGGCTGCCCGGTGAAGAAGGTGACGAAGACCGGGGCCGGCGCGACGCTGCTGGCGGATCCCGAGCGCGCCTGCCGCGTGATCTCGGCGGTCGCCGAGGCGGTCTCGGTGCCGGTCACCGTCAAGATGCGCCGCGGCCTGGAGAACGGCTCCCGCTCGTGCCTCGAGCTCGGCCCGCAGCTGGTCGAGGCCGGCGCGTCGTCGCTGACGCTTCATCCACGCTCGGCGAAGCAGATGTACACGGGCGAGGCCGACCACGCGCTGACCGCCGAGCTGGTAGCGCTGGTGGACGTGCCGGTGATCGCCTCCGGCGACGTCACCTCGCGCGCGCGGGCGCAGGCGATCCTGGCCACGACGGGTGCGGCGGCCGTGATGGTCGGGCGGGCGGACCAGGGGAACCCCTGGGCGCTGCGCGAGATCCTCGACGGCGACGAGGGTGAGCCGAGCCGCGAGGAGGTGGTCGCGGAGCTGCTGCTCTTCATCCGCGAGACGGTGCGCGAGCTGGGCGAGCGTCGGGCAACCGGCTTCCTGAAGAAGTTCTACGGCTGGTATCTCGGCCGCGGCCGCTTCCCGCGCCCGTTCAAGGCGGAGCTCGTGCAGCTCGAGACGTTGGACGAGGTCGAGACGCGTCTGCTCGCCGCCGCCCCGGGCGCCGCGGCCGTGCTGAAGCGGCTGGAGGCGGAGCTGCCGAACGCGGAGGACGACGTCGTCCTCGACCTGCCGATCTCGATCTACGGCGGCGGCTGACCGCGCCACGTCGTTCGAAGTAACAGACTGTTACTTGTTCGGTTGAAACGCTCTCGGAGAGCGGACTCCCCGGGCCGGCGTTCCAAGTAACAGACTGTTACTAGCGCCTATTCGTGGTTGCGCTGCCAGACGAGCCGTACGCCCTCGAGCGTCAGGAACGGGTCGATCGTTTCCAGCGTGCGCGCGTGCGGGACGATCAGGTCGGCGAGGCCGCCCGTCGCGACCGTCGGCGCCTCGGCGTGCAGCTCGCCGCGGATCCGCTCGACGATCCCGTCGACCTGGCCGGCAAACCCGTAGACCAGCCCGGACTGCAGGCTCGAGGCGGTGTTCTTCGCGATCACGGTCTCGGGCGCGGCGAAGTCGACCTTGAAGAGCCGCGCGGCGCGCGAGAAGAGCGCGTCCATCGAGACCTCGATCCCGGGCGCGAGCACGCCGCCGACGTACTCGCCCTCCGGCGAGACGACGTCGAAGTTCGTCGAGGTGCCGAAGTCGACGACGATCGCAGGCGCGCCGTAGCGCCCGAGCGCCGCGACCGCGTTCGCGATCCGGTCGGGGCCGACCTCGCGCGGATCGTCGTAGCGGATCGGGACGCCGGTCTTGACGCCTGGGCCGAGGTCGAGCAGCTCTGCCTTCGCGTACTCCTTGGCGAAGTCCTCGTACGAGCGGTGGAGCTGCGGCACCGTCGAGGCGAGCGCGATTCCGTCCACGGCCTCGAGGTCGAGAAAGCTGCCGAAGAGCGCGCCCAGCTCGTCGCCGCTGCGGTTGCGCTCGGTCGCCACGCGCCAGTGCTCGCGCAGCTCCTCGCCCTCGAAGAGCCCGAAGACCGTCTGCGTGTTCCCGACGTCGATCGCCAGGAGTGCCATGCGCGGAGGCTACTCAGAGATTACGACCGGCCGCGCCGGCGCTAGCATCCGCACCATGGATCCGAGGGAGGTGCGCGCCGCCAAGAACGAGGCGCTGCTGAGGGAGGTCAACGATCGGATCGAGGCCGTCGGCCGGCACCTGCAGGTGCTCCCCTCCGGCGAGCTGCTCGACTTCCGCTGCGAGTGCGGCCAGGACGACTGCGAGGCGTTCATCTCCATGCCTGTCAGCGCCTACGAGCATGTCCGGGCCGACAACGACCGCTTCGCCGTGCTTCCCGGGCACGAGGATGACGGGATCGAGCGCGTGGTCGAGCGGGCCGAGACGTACCTGATCGTGGACAAGCTCCCCCGGGCTGAGCGGTTCGTGGGCGCCGACGGCGAGCCCGACAGCGGCGCCTAGCTAGGGCTATAGCTCGTCGTCAGAGCCGAGCGACTCGCCGATGCGCTCGGCGAGCGCCTCGGCGGTCAGGCTGGGCTCGTCGCCCTCGCCGCGCAGCTCCTCGACCGTCACGTCGCTGGAGGTGTAGACCTCGGCCCGCGGGATGATCCGGGTCGGGCGGTTCTTGTCCCAGACCCAGACGTCCTCCATCTTCAGCTGGAAGAACGGGTAGCTCGGCTGCGGCACGTACTGCAGGTCGAGCTTGTTGCAGAGGTAGGTCGCGTCCTGGGTCAGCACGCAGTAGCGGAAGAGCGCGAAGACCGCGGAGTACTCCTTCTTCAGTGCGAGCTCGAGCTCGGCCTCGAACTCGTCGAGCTCGTCCAGGTGCGACATGCGACCATCATAGCCCTGCCAGGAGGGCCTGCACCGGGCCCCGCCCGGGGATCTCCAGCGCCGGGTCGAGCTCGGCCAGCGGCTCCAGCGCGAAGCGCCGCTCGTGCAGGCGCGGATGCGGAATCCGGAGGCCCGGCTCGTCGATCGAGCAGCCGCCGTGGAGCAGCAGGTCGAGGTCGATCGTGCGCGGGCCAAAACGCGGCCCCTCGCCTCTGACACGGCCAAGACGGCGCTCGATCTCCAGCAGCCGCCCGAGCAGCTCCCGAGCGCCGAGCGTCGTCTCCAGCTCGGCCGCGCCGTTCACGAAACGCGGCTGGTCCTCGTAGCCGACCGGGTCGGTCTCGCGCAGCGTCGAGACCGCGACGATCCTGACGCCGTCCTCGCGTGCGAGCAGCTCCAGCGCGCGCTCGATCTGGCCCCGTGGATCCTCAAGGTTCGCGCCCAGACCGACGAAGCTTCTGGTCATGGCCGAGATTGTCCGTCATGCGCCGCGCGCCGCAGCTACCGTGTCGAGCGTCGTGCGCCGCAGCGTACTGATCGGGGTCATCGCCCTCTGCTTCAGCTCGGCCGCGCAGGCGGCCGTGCTCGCGCATCCCGGCGAGCCGCTGCGATCGCGTTCGCTGTCGTTTCAGGGGCTGCAGGCGTACCCCCGGACGCTGGTCGAGCTCGACCGGGTCCGCGGCGGGGAGGCCGCGCCGGCGCTCCGCCGCGCCGGCGGCGAGCTGATCTCGCCTTCGCTCGCGCTCTGGCGGCTGCCGAGCTGGACCGCGCAGCGCCTGTTGCCGGGGCTGCGGCGCCGCGGCCTCGTCCGCTCGGTGACGCCGGACGTGCCGATCGGCACCGGGCCGCGCGGCGTGGGCGGCTTCTTCGGGCAGTTCACCGACCCCCTCTCTCCGAGCGAGTGGTGGACGGCCCGCATCGGGGTCACCGACTGGATCGCGCCCGGCCCCGGGGTGCCCGTGACGATGATCGACTCCGGCGTCGACCTCTCGCACGAGGAGTTCGCCGGCCGCCCGAACACGGTCGCCCTGAACGCCCAGACCTTCACCGCCAACGAGGAGGAGCTGCACGGCACCGCGACCGCGTCGGTCGTCGGCGCGCCGGTCAACGCCAAGGGCTTCGTTGGTATCTACCCGCAGGCGAAGCTGCAGCTCTGGGATGCGAGCCCCGACGGGCAGCTGACGGTCGGCGACGAGATCGCAGGCCTCGCGGCCGCTCGAAAGCGCGGCCCCGGCGTGATCAACCTCAGCCTAGGCGGCTTCGACCGGCTGCCGATCGAGGAGCACGCGATCCTGAACGCCTTCGGCGCGGGCCAGCTGATCGTCGCCTCGGCCGGGAACGACCGCGAGCAGGGCAGCTCGGCGTCGTACCCCGCGAGCTTCGCGCACGTGCTCACGGTCGGCGCCACCGACGAGTCCGACCGCGTGACGGTCTTCTCCAGCTCCTCCCCGGCGATGGACCTCGCCGCGCCCGGCCAGGACATCACGGCAGCGATCCCGACGCTCTTCGAGGCGAGCGGCTACGCCTCGGTCGACGGCACGAGCTTCTCGGCGCCGCTGGTCTCGGGGGCCGCCGCCGCGGTCTGGACGCTGCGGCCGACGCTCACCAACACGCAGCTCTTCGAGGTCATGCGCCGCTCCGCGCGCGACGTCGGCAAGCCCGGCTGGGACCCGGACACGGGCTACGGGATCCTCAACCTCCCCGCCGCGCTGACCCGCAAGCCGCCGCCGCCCGATCCTCAGGAGCCGAACGAGGACATCTACCTCATCCGGCCGAACGGCCTGACGCGCGCGGGCAAGACCCCGCTCACCGCGCAGCACCGGCCGCGCGCGACCATCTCGGCCTCTCTGGAGCGGCGCGAGGACCCGGAGGACGTCTACCGCATCTACCTGCCGGCGAAGGGCAAGGTCACCGTGACGGTGAAGCCGAACGCGAACGTCAATCTCGAGCTCTGGGGGAAGGCCACGAAGACCGTGTTCGAGCGCGGCCAGGCGGCGCGGCGCGACCTGCTGGGCGTCTCGGCGCACGCCGGGGCGAGGTTCGAGCGCGTGACGGTCAAGGGCCGCGGCAGCGGCCAGTTCATCTACGTGGACGTCTTCCTGCCGAAGGGCGGCGTGCGGGCGTCCTACAAGCTCAGCGTCGCTCCCGCGTCACGCTAGCCGCGGCGTGCTCGACCGGCGCGCCTGGGTCGACCTCGGGTTTGCGCACTCGGACGCGCACGCGCTCGACCTGCCGGAAGTGCTCGAGCAGCGCGTCGGCGGCGGCGGCCGCCAGCGACTCCAGCAGCCGGAAGTGCCGCCCGTCCGAGACCTCGCGCACCAGGCTCACGACCTCGCGGTAGTCGACCGTCCCCTCGAGCTCGTCCGCCGCCGGCTCGGGTAGCTCGAGCTCGACGTCGTAGAGAAACGGCTGTTCGGTTTTGCGCTCCCGGTCGAGCACCCCGTGACGGCCGGGGAGCTCGAGCCCGCGCAGCTCGACGACGACGCTCATGCCAGGGCCGCCCGCGCCGCCGTCAGCGCCTCGACGTGCTCTCGGACGTCGTGCACCCGCAGGATCGTCGCGCCGCGCTCGTAGGCCGCGACCGCCGCTCCCACACTGGCCGCCACCGTGCCCGTCGTCGCCTGCGGGTCGCCGAGCAGCCTGCCGAGCGAGCTCTTGCGCGAGAAGCCGACCACGACCGGCCGCCCAAGCGCCGTCAGCTGGGGAAGGCGTCGCACGAGCTCGAAGTTGTGCTCGACCGTCTTGCCGAAGCCGATCCCGGGATCGAGGCAGATGCGCTCCTCGGCGATCCCGGCCTCGACAGCCGCCCGCAGCCGCTCCTCGAGGAACGCCGCGACCTCCGAGACGACGTCGTCGTAGCGCGGGTCGGCCTGCATCGTCCGCGGCTCGCCCTGCATGTGCATCAGGCACAGGTACGCGTCCGAGCCGGCGACGACCCCAGCCAGCTCGGGGTCGCCTCGCAGAGCCGTCACGTCGTTGACGAGCTCCGCCCCCAGCTCGAGCGCCCTGCAGGCGCCCTCCGCCTTCGAGGGGTCGATCGAGACGGGCACGCCACCGAGCCGCTCCAGCACCGGCACGACGCGCCGCAGCTCCTCGTCCGCGTCCACTCCCTCGGCGCCCGGCCGCGTGGACTCGCCGCCGACGTCCACGATCGCCGCGCCCTCGTCGAGCATGCGCCGCGCCGCCGCGACGGCGTCGTCCGGGTCGAAGTTGACGCCCGCGTCGGAGAACGAATCCGGCGTGACGTTGACGACGCCCATCACGGACGGCCGCGGGAATCGCTGCTCGATGGGTTGTCTCATCCGTCGGTAGGTTAGGGCCATGGGGGAATTCGATGGACGCCGCCCCGCGGCGTGGCGTTTCGTGCGCGCGGTCGTGCGCGCGCAGCGGCATGGCGTCGCCGGCGCCGTCTTCTCCGGCCTGCTCTGGCAGACGGGAGCGGTCGCCGCGCCGCTCGTCGTCAAGTACGCGATCGACCACGGGATCGTGCCGCGCGACCACCACGCGCTGCTCGTCTGGCTGCTCGTGCTGCTCGCCGTCGGTCTGCTCGAGGTCGGCGCGGGCGCCTTCCGGCACCTGTACGCGATCCGCAACCGCTCCCACTCCGACGCCGGCGTGCGCGACGCGCTCTTCGCCCACGCGCTGCGGCTCGACGCGACCTACCACGACCGCGTCGGCCCGGGCGAGCTGCTGAGCCGCGCCTCGTCCGACTCGCAGCACATCGCGCGGATGATGGACGCGATCGGCCACACAATCGGCTACCTGCTGACGGTGGTCGCGGTCGCGATCGTGATGCTCGTGCTCGACTGGCGGCTCGCGCTGGTCGTGCTGATCCCGGTGCCGTTCGTGACCGTCGGCGCCTGGCTGTACTCGCGGAGGTACGACCAGGGCACCCGCGAGCTGCAGGCGAGCTGGGCCGAGGCCTCCACCCTCGTCGAGGAGACGGTCAGCGGGATCCGGGTGGTCAAGGGCCTCGGCGCCGGTGACGCGCTGGCCGAGCGCTTCCGCGGGCGGAGCGCCGAGATCATGGACCGTGCGCTGGCGCTCGCCCGCCTCGACGCGGTCTTCATCCCAGTGCTCGAGATGCTGCCCCTGCTCGGGATCGCGGCGGTGCTCTGGTTCGGCGGCCGCAGCGTGATCAACGGCGACCTGACCGTCGGCTCGTTCGTCGCCTTCAACGCCTACGTGGTGATGCTCGTCTGGCCGCTGCGCGTGCTCGGCCAGCGCGTGACGACCCTGCAGAAGGCGCTGGCCGCGAGCAGCCGGATCACCGAGGTGCTCGAGGCCGAGCCGCAGCTGCGCGAGCCGCGCCACCCCGTCGAGCTGGACGCGCACGGCGACATCCGGCTCGAGGGCGTGCGTTTCGGCCACGAGGGTGACCGCTTCGTGCTCGACGGCCTCGAGCTACACGTCGCGCCGGGCGAGTCGCTGGCGCTCGTCGGCGCGACCGGCTCGGGCAAGAGCACGGTCGCCGGCCTGCTGGCGCGGCTCTACGACCCGGAGGAGGGCCGTGTGCTGCTGGACGGCCACGACCTCCGTGAGCTGCGGATCGTCGACGTTCGCCGCGCGGTCGCACTCGTCTTCGAGGAGACGTTCCTGTTCAGCGAGAGCGTGCGCGAGAACATCCGCCTCGGGCGGCCGGACGCAGGCGACAAGGATGTCGTGCGGGCCGCCGAGCTGGCCGGCGCGGCCGCGTTCGTCGACGACCTGCCCGACGGCTACGACACGATCCTGGGCGAGCGCGGCTTCTCGCTCTCCGGCGGCCAGCGGCAGCGGATCGCGATCGCGCGCGCGATCCTCGCCGACCCAGCCGTGCTCGTCCTCGACGACGCGACCTCCGCCGTCGACGCGACCAAGGAGCACGAGATCCGGGCCGCGCTGGCCGAGGTGATGGAGGGCCGGACGACGCTCGTGATCGCGCACCGGCCGGCGACGATCGCCCTCGCCGACCGGGTCGCGGTGCTCGAGGGCGGCCGGATCGTCGAGCAGGGGACGCACGAGCAGCTGATCGCCCGCTCGGCCCGCTACCGCGAGCTGCTCGCACTCGAGGAGGCGGCGGCGTGATGGAGCGAGCTTCCGCGCGCGAGGTCTGGCGCGAGACGCGCGGCCTGACGCGGCAGGTGCAGAACCTCTACCTCGGCGCGGCCGCCGCGGTGATCGTCTCGACGCTGATCACGCTCGCCGGCCCGGCACTCGTGCGCTATGCGGTCGACAACGGAATCGTCAAGGACGACCTGCACCCGCTCAACGTCGCGGCGCTCGCGATCCTCGGGCTCGCGCTGCTGAAGCCGCTGGTCGTGCGCGCGCAGACGCTGCTGGCCGCGACCGGCGGCGAGCGCTTCCTGAACAAGCTGCGCGCCGCCGCGTTCGAGAAGCTGCAGGCGCTGCCGCTCGGCTTCTTCGAGCAGGAGCGAACGGGCGTGCTCGTCTCGCGGCTCACCTCCGACGTGCAGGCGCTGGACGAGTTCCTGCGGGAGGCGCTCGTCGAGGTGGTCGGCAGCGGGCTGCAGATCGCGCTGACGATTGTCGTGCTGGTCGTCCTGTCACCGATTCTCGCGCTCGTCTCGTTGATCGCGCTGCCGGTGCTGATCGCGTCGAGCTGGGCGTTCCACCACGGCGCGGGCCGCGCCTACCACGCGATCCGCGACCGCGTGGCGGAGACACTGACGACGCTGCAGGAAGGGCTCTCGGGCGTCCGCGTGATCCAGGCGTTCCGGCGCGAGCGGCAGACGATGGACGCCTACCAGCCGCGGAGCCGCGCCCAGATCGGCGCCTGGAGGCGAGCGTCGTTCGTGAACATCCGGCTCTTCACGATGATTCCGCTGGCCCAGACGGTGGCGCTCGTGGCCGTGCTGCTCACCGCCTCCTACCTCTACCGCGACGGCAGGATCACCGAGGGCACGATCGCCGCCTACGTCCTCTACCTGGTGCAGCTGTTCGACCCGATCGCGCGCTTCAGCGAGTGGCTCGGCGAGTTCCGGCAGGGCCTGGCGGCGCTCGGCAAGGTGGTCGGGCTGCTGCAGGCGCCGAACGCGGTCACGGAGCGGCCGGGTGCCGTGGAGCTGCCGGCGGACGGTGCGCTCGAGTTGCGGGACGTCTCGTTCGGCTACGAGGCGGGCGGGCTCGTGGTGAAGGACGTCTCGCTGCGGCTCGAGGCCGGCGAGCACGTGGCGCTGGTGGGCGTCACCGGCGCAGGCAAGTCGACGCTGGCGAAGCTCCTGACGCGCCAGTACGACCCGCAGCAGGGCTCGATCTCACTCGGCGGCGTCGACCTGCGGGACGCGCGGCTCGAGTCGCTGCGCCACCGGATCGTGATGCTGCCGCAGGAAGGTCACCTCTTCAGCGGCACGATCGCCGACAACGTGCGGCTGGCCGACCCCGAGGCCTCGGACGGCGCGGTGCTGCGGGCGCTGGAACAGATCGGCGCGCGCGACCGCTTCGAGGCGCTCCCGGACGGGATCCACACCGACGTCCAGACCCGCGGCGTGCGGCTCTCGGCCGGCGAGCGCCAGCTCGTCGGGATCGCGCGGGTGGCGCTGGCCGACCCAGCGGTGATCGTGCTCGACGAGGCGACCTCGTCGCTGGATCCCGCGACCGAGGCCGCGGTCGAACAGGCGCTGGCGGCGGTCGTCGAGGGCCGGACCGTGATCATCATCGCGCACCGCCTCTCGACCGCCGAGCGCGCCGACCGCGTGGTCGTGATGGACCGGGGCCGCGTCGTCGAGACCGCCTCGCACGACGAGCTCGTCGCCCAGGGCGAGCGCTACGCCCGCCTGTGGGCGAGCTGGCAGGCCGGCGTCGCCGCGACCGGCGCTTAGGGCCGTGACCCAGGGACAGTCCCTGGGTCGGCCACGAGCGACGCACTGCACCAGGATTTTCGCGTGCAAAACCGCACTTCGAGCGTCCGCGGCGGACAGGTCCAAGGGACTGTCCCTGGGACTCCGCCCGAACAGACGGGCCGGCCCGCGCGCCTACCCTGGCTGCCTAGGTGGTCGAGCCCTCGGGCGGCGGCTGCATGGTCGCGCCCGGGAACGGGCGCGGGACGGGCTTCGGCTGCGGACGCTTGCGGCGCTCTTCGGGCTGCGGCTCCTTGACCTCGGTCTTGTCCTCGTCCGGGAAGATGCTCGCCTCGTCCTCGCCCGCCAGCAGGCGCTCGAACTGGTCCTTGTCGATCGTCTCGCGCTCGATCAGCAGGCCGGAGAT
>Ga0081540_1000591_pt1 | contig 34907 bp, 34 predicted proteins | sample TabmetS2T1R1_FD_71024 | JGI IMG/M metagenome (GOLD analysis project Ga0081540, IMG submission 71024) | Tabebuia heterophylla rhizosphere microbial communities from the University of Puerto Rico - S2T1R1 | ecosystem: Host-associated > Plants > Roots > Rhizosphere ...
GCACTCGCCACTCCAGCACCGGACCATGCTGCATGAATGCCCCAGCCATGTCGTCAGAACAGCATGAACGAGGCATCCATGCAGTATGAGCCAGCCGCCAGCCCGGTACCAGGAACCCCGGCAGCACACCACAGGCCCCCTGGCACCACGGACACCGCCGGGGTGTGCCCGGCGGGTGTGGGCTAGGCGGCTATTTCGGCGGCGAGAAGGGCGCCTAGCTCCCAGCAGGCTTCCAGGTCGGGCGGCCCGGGCGGGCCGGTGACGGTGACCGGAGGGCGGACCGCGCGCCACTGCAGTCCGGTGGTGATGGACTCGACAGCGCGGACGGCGCCGGTGGTGTCCATGCCGCCGTGCACGTACAGGCCGTAGGGCCGCCGCCGGGTCGCCTCCAGGCACGGGTAGTAGATGCCGTCGAAGAAGTGCTTGAGCGCACCGGACATGTAGCCGATGTTGGCGGGCGTGCCGAGCAGGTATGCGTCGGCCTCCAGCACGTCGACCGCCGCGGCCGTCAGGGCTGGCCTGATCACCACGTCCACGCCCTCGATCTCGTCCGTCCGGGCGCCGCTCACCGCGGCCTCGAACATCTCCTGCAGGGCGGGCGACGGGGTGTGGTGGACGACCAGCAGCCTCGGCATGATCGCCGAGCTTAGCGTTAGGGCGACCTGGGTGAACCAGAGTGCCGGTGTAACCGTTCCGATATGTGAGTGATCGCCCGGGCGCCGGACCCCTTCGCGCATGACCAGAAGGAGACCCGGGCGTGAGGCGAATTCCGCGTTCCCCTGTCAGCTGTGCCGATGCCGACCAGGCCCGCCGCAGGCGGCGGGTGATCGTCTACTCGGCGCGGCATCCGGGCGGCCTGACCGTAGCCAGCCGGGCGTTCACCCTCCAGCGGGGCTGGCACTGGCGGGGCTTCGGGGTGCACCGGTCCTTCCGGGATCTGTCCGCGGTGTGCGTGACCGCGACCGAGTCGTTCGGGATGTCGTGCGTGCCATTCAGCGCCCCGGCGGGCTGAAGCCGAGGGTTACGGTTCCCCGGCAAGCTGGGCGGGCGCGCCCGGCGGCCGCAGGCCGGACAGGACCTCGGCGGCGCGGTGACAGGCCGCCTGCCGCCCGGGGCCCACGGCCTGCAGCGGCGGCACCGTAGTCCGGCAGACGTCGATGACCAGCGGGCAGCGCGGGTGGAACGGGCAGCCGGGCGGCGTCGACCCGGCCTGCGGAGTGTCGCCGGGCAGGAGGATCCGGGACCGTCGCGCGGCCGCGTCGACCTCGGGCACCGCGGAGCGCAGCGCCAGCGTGTACGGGTGCGCGGGCCGGGCCAGCAGCTCGCCGGTGGGCCCGGACTCCGCGACCCGGCCCAGGTAGAGCACGACCATCTGCTCGCATAGCCCGGGGATGATCGCCAGGTTGTGGGTGATCAGCAGGTAGGCGAGCTGACGCTCATCGCGCAGCCGCCGGACCAGGGCGAGGATCCGGGCCTGCGCGGTGACGTCGAGCGCGCTGGTCGGCTCGTCCAGGACCAGCAGGCGGGGCGAGACGGCGAGCGCGCGGGCGATCGCGACCCGCTGGCGCTGCCCGCCGGACAGCTGGTGCGGGTACCGGGACGCCAGGGCCGGGTCCAGCGCGGCCTCGGACAGCAGCGCCGCCACCTGGGCCGCCAGCCGCGCCGTCACCCGCCCGCCGAGGGCGCCGCGGCCCGCCAGCCCGTGCGCGATCAGCACCTCGCCGAGGGTCGTCCCGATCCGCATCCGCGGGTCCAGGCTGTTGTCGGCGTCCTGGAACACGATCTGCACCGCGCGCCGGTAGGCTCGCAGGCGCGGCCCGCGCAGCCCGAGCACGTCCTGCCCGTCGAACGCGATCGTCCCGCCGGCGGCGGGAACCAGGCGCAGGATCGCGCGTCCCACGGTGGTCTTGCCCGAGCCGCTCTCCCCGACCAGCGCAATGCCGAACGGCCCGCGGCTTATCGCCAGGCTGACCCCGTCGACCGCGCGGACCGGCCCGAAGCTCACCCGCAGGTCCCGCACGTCCAGCAGGATGTCGTCGGCCACGGTCACTCCCCCAGCCTGGGGACCGCGGCGAGAAGCTCGCGGGTGTAGTCGTGCCGCGGCGCCGCGATCACCTGCCCGATGGGTCCCTGCTCGACCACCTGCCCGGCGCGCATGATCGCCACCCGGTCGCACAGCTCGGCGATGACGGCCAGGTCGTGGCTGACGAACAGGACGGCCATGCCGCGGGAGTCACGCAGCTCGCGCAGCAGCTCCAGTACTTCGGCCTGCACGGTCACGTCCAGGGCACTGGTCGGCTCGTCGGCCAGCAGCACCTCGGCGCGCAGCGCGAGGGCAAGCGCGATCGCGACCCGCTGCAACTGCCCGCCGGACAGCTGCGCCGGGTAGCGGTCCAGCAGCTCAGGCGAGAGCAGCACGCTGCGCAAGGCCGCGTCGGCCCGCGCCGCGGCCTCGGCGGCGGACAGGCCGTGCTGCCGCAGCGTCCGGGACACGATCGCGCCCACCCGGAACACCGGGTTGAAGGCCAGCGCCGGGCTCTGGAAGATGGCCGCGATCCGCCGCCCGCGGATCGCCCGCAGCCGGGCGTCGGACAGCCCGATCAGCTCCTGGCCGTCCAGCCGGACCGAGCCGGTGACGGCGGCCCCGGCCGTCCCGGCCAGCCCGAGCACCGCCAGGATCGTCATCGACTTGCCCGAGCCGCTCTCGCCGGCCAGGCCGACGATCTCGCCGCCGTCCACGTTCAGCTCGGGCACGGACGCGACCGGGTGCCCGGCGAAGCTGACCCGCAGGTCACGGACCTCCAGCTTGACCGGGCTCATCGGACGAGCACCCTTCGGGGATCGAGCACGTCGCGCAGCCCGTCGCCGAGCAGGTTGAACGCGAGCGCGGTGATCAGGATGGCCAGGCCGGGGAACGTCACCAGCCACCACTGGGTGGTGAAGTAATTCTGGCCCTCGGCCACCATCAGCCCCCAGTCCGGCGTGGGGTCCTGCGCGCCGAGACCGAGGAAGGACAGCGCGGAGGCGGTCAGGATCACCCCGCCGACGTCCAGCGACACCTGGACGATTACCGGCGTGACCGAGTTGGGCAGGACGTGCCGGAGCAGGATCCGCCGGCTCGGGATGCCGAGCGCGCGGCAGGCTTCCACGTAGGGCCGCCCGGCCACCGACGCCGCCTGGCCGCGGACCAGCCGGGTGTACCAGGGCCACCAGGAGATCGCGATGGCGATGGTGAGGCTGGTCAGGTTGGCGGGCAGCACGGTGGCGAAGGCGAGCGCGAGCAGCAACGGCGGGAACGCGAGGAAGATGTCGGTGATCCGCATGATGATCTCATCCGTGATGCCGCCGAAGTACCCGGCCAGCACGCCCAGCGAGATGCCCACTACGCACGAGATCAGCAGCACGAACAGGGCCACCACGGGCGACACCCGGGCCCCCGCGAGCACGCGGGAGAACAGGTCCCGGCCGACCTGGTCGGTGCCGAACAGGTGCTGGGCCGACGGCGGCTGCAGCGCCATCTCCGGATGGGTGGCCGCGCCCGCGTCGGCCGGGTACGGGACGACCAGCGGCGCGACGATGGCGATCAGCACGATCAGCAGCGCGATCACGCCGCCGGTCGCGATCAGCGGATTGGCGCGCAGGAACCGGCCGAGCCTGCTCACCCCTGTCCCGGTCAACGGAGCCTGATCCTCGGGTCGAGCGCCGCCTGCACCAGGTCCACGACCAGGTTGGCGACCACGTAGATGACGGCGACGAACAGCGTGACGCCGACGATCGCCGGGGTGTCCAGCGTGGACACCGACGCCGCCGCGTAGCTGCCGAGCCCGGGCCAGTCGAAGATGGACTCCACCAGGAACGTGTTGACCAGCGAGTAGGCGAAGACGAGCGCGAGCACCGCGGCCACCGGGTTCCAGGCCAGCCGCATGGCGAACGTGCCGAACACGGTCCGTTCGGGGAAGCCGAGCGAGCGCACCATCTGCACGTGCGCCTCGCCCACCGTGTCGAGGACCTGAGCGCGTACCATCCGCGCGATCACCCCGACCGGATAGGCGGCTACCACCAGCGCGGGCAGCACCAAGTGGACGAGCGTGCTGCCCAGCATGGGCCAGTTGCCGCTGATCAGGCTGTCGACCACGGGTATCTGGGTGCGGACGGTGAGCGGGTGGCTGAAGACGAGGTTCGGGTCGTACTGGCCGGCCACCGGCAGCAGCCGCAGCCGCTGGGCGAAGACGAGCTGCAGGATCAGCGCCAGCCAGAACACCGGCATGGAGACGCCGAGCACCGAGCCGACCCGGATGGCGTGATCCAGGGCGCCGCCCGGCCACCGGGCCGCGGCCAGACCGAGCGGGATGCCGGCCAGCAGCGCGATGATCAGCGCGGCGATGACCAGTTCCAGCGTGGCCGGCGCCACCGTCCCGATGTCGGAGAGCACCGGCCGGTGGGTGTGGATGGACGTGCCCCAGTTCCCGCTGACGACCCCGGCGAAGTACTTGCCGATCCGCACGGCCAGCGGCTGATCCAGGCCGAGGTAGTGGCGGGCGCGGGCGATCTGCGCGGCCGAGGCGTGCGGACCCGCCCACGAGGCCGCCGGGTCACCAGGGACCACGTCGGAGATCACGAACGTCAGGATCACCACGCCCGCGATGACCACGATGGCCAGGGCGACCCGGCGGATGACGTACCGGATCACCCGGCGGCTCGGCTGGGACAGGCCATAAGGTCAGGGTTTCAGGTCGTGCACGAAGACCACGTTCGGGTAGGCCGGATCCACCCGGAAGCCGGAAATCCCGCTGAGCATCGCGTACTGGTAGTTGTTGTTGTACAAGGACACGAGCGGCGCCTGCTGCACGATCGTCACCTGCATGTCCTTGTACAGCTGCGCGGCGGCGTCCTTATCGGTCGCGGTCAGCGGCTCGACCTGGTTGATCATGTTGTCCATGGACTTGTTCGAGTAGTACGACAGGTTGTAGTACGGCGGGCTCTCGGTCTGCAGCAGGTTGGAGAACCAGGAATACGGATCGGGGTAATCCGGCCACCAGTACTCCAGGAAGATGTCCTGGCGCTGCGCGGGATTGGACGACTTGCCCTTCGCCCACTGGGTCGGCCAGGCCAGCGACTGGACGGAGAGGTTCACGTTCAGCGCGGCCAGGTCGGACTTGATGATGGTCGCGACGACCTGCTCGTTGCTGTCGCCCTGGGTGTAGGTCAGGCTCAGGTTCAGGGCCTTCTTCCCGGGCCCGTAACCGGCCTGGTTCAGCAGTGCCGCCGCCTTGGTCTTGTCGAAGGAGTAATCCGGCAGGTCGCTGAAGTGCCCGAACATACCGGGCGGAACGATGCCGCTGGACGGCACGCCGGCGCCGCGCAGGGCCGCGATGATGCCGCGATAGTCGATCGCGTACAAGATCGCCTGCCGGACCGGCAGGCTGAGCGACTTCACGTTGAGCTGTGCGAGCAGGTTCTGCCAGGAGGGCGAGCTGACCGTGGTGATGCTCGAGTCGCCCTTGAACGAGGACCACAGCGACGAGCCGATCTGCTCGATGAAGGTGACCTGGCCGGAGCGCAGCAGCTGAGCCGCCGTGGTGTCCTGCGGCACCACGCGGAACACCACCTTGGTGAAGTGCGAGCCGGACCAGCCGCCCCAGTACTTGCCGAACTGCTTCAGGTAGACCTCGAACTCCTGGCCCTTGTTCCAGGTCTGGACGGTGTACGGGCCGGTGCCCGTGTCGTGCCCGGCGTTCAGCCAGCTGGTGAAGGCGTTGCCCGACTGGCCGGCCGGGCCCTGCGTGTCGTAGATATAGGCGGAGTAGTCGGCCGAGGCCTGAAGGGCGAGCGGGGCCGCGTAGCTCAGGTGGAAGACCAGCGTGTACTGATCGGGCGTGTCGATCGTCTTGACCGCGGCCCAGATATAGGAGGCGCCGCCGTTCAGCTTGATCGTACGCTGGATCGCGGCCTTGGCCGCCTGCGCCGTCAGCGGGCGGCCGGTGTGGAAGACCACGCCGTGCCGGAGGTGGAAGGTCCAGGTCTTGCCACCGTCAGCGGACGTCCAGCTGGTCGCCAGCATCGGTCCGACCGTGTCGGTGGCGGAGTTGTACCGGGTGAGCGTCTCGTACATCTCGCTCATCGCGATGATGCCGTCGGAGTACTCGGTGGCCGGGTCCCATCCGTCCACCATCACCGGGGCCGTGGTGTCGTAGGTGAACACCTTGTTGACCGGTTTCTGCGTGCTGGCCGGGGGGGTCGAGCCGGCGCAGGCGGTCAGCGCGAGGACCGGCACGGCGGCGGCCGCGACTGCGATCAGACGTCCGCGATGACGCTTCATGATGCCTCCGATGTGCTGTTCGACTCAGCCGGCACGCCGCCCAGGGTGCCTGCCGCCTTGACCCGGATCCGGATCGCGGGCGAGGTGAGATAGGCGAGCGGGATCTCGTCCACCTCGATGATCTGTACCGTCCCCGGGTCGGCGCCGGCGGCGACGGCCCGCTCGCGGGCCTCGTCCCGTGCCTCGTCGAGGACGGCCTGCCTGCCGTCGGGGCCGAGGTGGAAGATCCGGTCCACCTGGCCGCTGACCGACGCGATGGCGGCGCCGACCGCGTTGGCCGCGTCGAAGTGCTCCGGCCGGACGATCTCGCTGACGCCGGGTATCCGGTCCGGAACCAGGATGCTGCCGCCGCCCACGGCGATGAGCGGACGGTCCTCCTTGGAGGTCTTCACCCGGTCGATCGCCTCGGCCAGCATCACGTCGGCCCGGGCCAGCGCCTCGGAGAGCATCCCCCGGTAACGGCCGGCCCGGTCGGCGCCGTCCGGCGCCCCGCCGATGTCCGCCCGGCCGGCCAGGACCGCGCCGTCGGTCAGCGTGGGGGTCGTCCCGCCGAAGATCAGCGCGTCCTGCTGGATCAGGTAGCCGACGCTACGCGGCCCGATGCGGACGTCGCCGGGGTCGCCGGAGACCACCGTGCCGCCGCCGAGCGCGATCGTGACCAGGTCCGGCATCCGGAAATTGGTCCGGACGCCGCCGATCTCCACCCCCTGCGCCGACTCACGCGGGAACCCGTTGGTCAGCACGCCGAGGTCGGTAGAGGTCCCGCCTACGTCGGCGACCAGCGAGTCCGAGATCCCGGTGAGGAACGCGGCGCCGCGGACGCTGTTGGCCGGCCCGCTGCCGATGGTGAGCACCGGATACCGCAAGGCCTGTTCGAGGCTCATCAGCGTGCCGTCGTTCTGCGCGAAGAACGTGACCGGCCGCAGCCCGTGCGCGGTGAGCGCGTCCAGCATCGCGCCGGCCACGTCGCGGGCTACCCCGGCCAGGGCACCGTTGAGGATCGCGGCGTTCTCCCGCTCGAGCAGGCCGATCGAGCCGATCTCGTGGCTGAGCGAGGTGTGCACCTCGCCCAGCTCCCGCTTGACCACCTCGGCGGCGAGCAGCTCGTGGCGCGCCGAGACCGGGGCGAACACGCTGGTGATCACGACCCCGTCGGCCTGGCCGCCAACCCGGCCGAGGAACCGCGCGATGGCCTCGGTATCCAGCGGGGACAGGTCCTGACCGTCGAATTCGATCCCGCCGTCCACGATCTCCGCCCCGACCGAGACCGCGTCGACGAGGTCCCGCGGCCAGCCGAACATGGGCCTGATGCTGTAGGTGGCGGGCCCGCCGATCCTGAGCACCGCCACCCGCCGCAGGTTCCTGCGCTCCAGGACGGCGTTGGTCGCGTGGGTGGTGCCGAGCATGACGTGGCTGATCCGCTGCGGCTCGACCCCTGGCGTGCCGAGCACGGCGTCGATCGCGGCCACGATCCCGGACGTGATGTCGGCCGTGCCCGGCACCTTGGCCTTGGCGATCACCCGGTCGGCGGCGTCCATGATCACGGCGTCGGTGTTGGTGCCGCCGACGTCGACACCGAGACGGCAGTCAGGCGGTGGCACCGGCGAGCTCCTCCACGGGCAGGTAGTCGAACTCGTAGCCGAACGCGCGCGGCCCGGCGACCGCGATCCCCTCCTCGGTCCGCCAGACCGGGTCGCAGCCGAAGGCGATCACGGTGACCCGCTGGCCGTAGGCGATCAGCTCGGTCGCGATCGCGCCCGCCGTCTCGCTGTCCAGCACCGTGATCAGGTCAGGCACCGAGGCGAGCACATGGCCGCGCTCCAGCGCCACCAGGTTCTCGTTCTGCAGCTCCAGCCTGACCAGCCGGCCCGTGTCCACGCCCAGGCCCTCGATCACGACCGAGCCGCGGGCGAATCCGCTCGTCGTCCTGCGCTCGACGTCCAGGACCTTCCCGGTGATCAGGCGGAAGGCGCCGAGCTCGGCGATCAGGGCGTCCACCGGACTTTCCTGCGCGCGGCCGACGGCCTCCCCGATCCTGATGGCCAGCGAGACCGAGTCGCGCACCGTCGCGCCTCGCGCCTGCGCCGCGGTCATCGAGAACTCCGTCGAGGAAGCGGACCCGCCGAACTCCACCGCCGCCGCACGCTCCAGGCGTTCCATCCAGTGACCGGAGACCGTCTGGAAGATGACCAGGTTGCCCCGTTCGTCGGTCATCACGGCCGGGCTCGGGGAGAGTCCGGCCAGGTGCATGGTGACCTGGGGCACCTCGGGAAAGGCCCGGCCCATGCCGTCGGCGTCCGCGACCGGCAGCCCGATCCGGGCGGCCCAGGTGATCGGGAGCAGGCCGTTCGCGCCGCCGATCTCGGCGGCCATGAGCGCGGCGACCCGGCACCCGGTGAGCTCCTCCAGGTGCTCGCGCAGCCGGCCGCCTTCGTCCCCGTTCTCGATCTTCTCCACGCTGACCGTCGGCGCGCCGATCGCGCCGCACGGCATGACCAGGGAATCATCGGGCAGCTCGTCCAGGTCCACCAGGGGGACGGGGCCGAAGTCCTCGGTGGCCTGCAGAGCCTGCAGCAGCCCGAGGTAGGGGTCGCCGCCGCCGCCGGCGCCGAGCACGGCGCAGCCGCGTGCCAGGGCACGCAACGAGTCGGGGTCGAGCAGGCGCTTCATGTCAGGGCAGTGGTGTAGTGAGGCGGATGAGGCCGAATCAGGTTTCGCTGTTAAGCGCAATGATTCCTGAAACGTGACCCGGATAGTAGCAGCCGGCGGGAGTTTTCGGCGCGCGCGATCTCCTCACGCAGGTCTTCCGGGTTCAGCGCGCGGACCACCCGCGGCGGGCTGGAGCGGGGGACGCGCGCGTAGTAGTGCCCGGCGACGCCGCGCCACACGTACCACTGCGGGAATTCGGGCGCGTAGACCCGCCACTCCGGCATGGCCGTCTCGTCCTCCGTGTCCGGTCCGGATACGGTCTCGCGCTCCATCGCTGCCCCTTGAAACGCATCTAGGTGAGGACGTGAGTGATGACCACGTCGTGTGCCGAAGCGGGAATGCATAGCAATGCTCGCAGCCACCGGCGCCGAAGGTAATGGGCAGAGTGCACCTCGATCGCCAGGGATGTGTGCGATCAGCATAGGGTAGGGCTGCCATGCCTACCGTTGATGAGATCCTGGCCGGCTCGCCGCTGGCCGGCCTGCGGCGGATCAGCCCCGGCGGCGGTGACCGCGGGGTCGCCGTGGTCCGGCTGGCCGAGCGCTTCGCCGAGCTGGATGACGCCCCGCCCGGCAGCTTCGTCGTGCTGTCCCGGCTGGCCTCGGCCGAGGTCACCGACTACCGCCTGGACATGGCGCTGCGCTGGGCGGCCATCCGCCGCGTGGCCGCCGTCGCGGCCTTCTCGGCCGAGGCGTGGCAGCCCGCGGTGACCGCGCTGGACATCGCCGAGCACGCCGACATCGCGCTGGTGTCCGTCCCCGCGGACGCCGACCTCGCCGCGCTGGTCCGGGCGGTCTACGGGGAGATCGGCGGCAGCTCCGAGCGGGCCCTGGCCCGCGCGGAGCAAGGGCTCGAGGCGGTGCGGCGGGCCGAGCGGGCGGGTGCGGGCCCGGAGGAACTCGGCCAGGTGGCCGGGCGCGCGCTGGGCACCAAGGTCGAGTACGTCGTGACCCCCCCGGAGGAGGGCGTGAGCGTGCCGGTGCAGGTCGACCAGGCGCCGTCCGGGCATTTCGCGGCGCCGGAGGCGGGCGGCGAGATCGGCATCGCCGCCGGGCTGGTCCTGCACGCCGCGGCGGCCGCCGCCGCGCGGCACCTCGACCTGACCCGCCGGGCCATCCAGACCCCGGTCCGGTCCCGCAGCGAGCTGCTCGCCGAGCTGCTGATGTCGGACTCGGCGATCAGCGAGGACCTGCTCGCCCGGGCGCGGCAGCTGGGGATCCCGGTGAGCGGCTGGCACCTGGCGGTCCGGATGGAGGCCGACGACCTGGACGAGGCCGAGCACGACGAGGTACGGCGGTTCGAGCTGCTGGAATCGGCGGGCCAGGCCGCACTTCAGGCGGTGTCCGCGGCCGGCGATACCTGGTACCTGTCCCGGATCGCGCGGGCCATCATCTTGATCCGGATGACGACGTCCAACCCGGGCCCGCAGGCCGGGGCCAGGGCGGCCCGGTCGGCCGAGCGCGCGCTGCAGGCGATCGCGGCCCGGCTCCCCGCGCTGCGGTTCCGGGCCGGCGTGGGGGCGGCGCACGAGGGCCCGATGGGGCTGCGGGCCTCGGCCGCCGAGGCCCGCGGAGCGCTGGCCGCCGCGCGCGCCGCGCGCCGCCCGGCCGGGGTCGCGGCCCACGACGCGGTCGGCATCCGGCGGATGCTGATGGAGTGGTACGCCTCGGACACCGTGCGCGCCTCGGTGCGGGACCAGCTCGCGCCGCTGGAGAAGCTGGGGCCGGCCCGCGCCGACACCGCGATCCGGACGCTCGCCGCCTACCTGGACGAGCAGGGGTCGGTGGTCAAGACGGCGGAGCGGCTGCACCTGCACCGCAACGCGGTGACCAACCGGCTTCGCAGCATCACCGAGCTGCTCGACGTCGACCTCGAGGACCCCGACCAGCGGCTCGCCCTGCAGCTCGCCTGCCGGGCCCGCCTGCTCGGGTAACTCGCGGGTCAGGGCTTGCGCCCGACGCCGCAGATCGCGTCGACTTCCCTGGGCTCTTCCTGGGCGTCCCTGACGTCCGGCCGCCACCGGGAGGTGGTGACCACGCCGGGCGGCATCAGGTCGAGCCCGGTGAAGAAGCCGGCGATCCGGTTCGGGCTGCGCAAGTGGTAGGAGCTGGCGGAGTTCTGGTTGTAGGCCGCGATGGCCTGGTTCAGCTCGGGGTTGGTGTCGGTGCCGTCGGACAGCGCCAGGTAGCTGCCCGGCGGCAGGGCGTCGAGCAGCCAGGCCACGATCGACCCGGGCTGGTCGGAGTCGTCGATCTGGCCCATGATGCCCAGCAGCATCAGCGCCACGGGCTGGCTGAAGTCCAGCGTTCTGGCCGCGTCCCGCACGATCGTGTCCGGGTCGCGCACGTCCGCCTCGATGTAGCTGGTGACCCCGCCGGGTGCGCTGGTCAGCAGGGCCTCGGCGTGCACCAGCACGAGGGGGTCGTTGTCCACGTAGACGATTTTGGCGTGCGGCACGATCTGCTGGGCGACCTGGTGGGTGTTGTTCGCGGTGGGCAGGCCGGTGCCGATGTCGAGGAACTGCGTGATCCCGGCGTCGGCGGCGAGGTAGCGGACCGCGCGGGCGAGGAACCGGCGCTGCACCCGGGCGATGTGCGCGATGCCGGGGAACGCCGTCAAGACCAGGTCACCGGTCGCGCGGTCGGCCGCGAAGTTGTCCTTGCCGCCGAGCAGGTAGTTCCAGACCCGGGCCGAGTGCGCCTCGCTGGTGTCGAGCTGGGGCGGCACCCCCGCTCCGCCTGGTGACGACGTGCTGCTCACCGCCCACCCCTCCCGGTACGATCCCCGAACGCGCCTCGGGCTGCCTCAGGTCAGCTTATCCGGGAGTTCAGATGAAATTGATCATGGTGTGGCACAGCATGCCCTGCTGGCCGGTCCCGTGCTCGCGCCGGGCAGCGTCCGCGGCGGCGGCGGCATAGTCACCTCCGCTATGCCGGCATACCACGCACGACACTACAATTGCGGGAGCGACAAAGCCAGGTGGCGAAGCGGGAACCAGGCCCGTGGCCCTGAGCCACCTGCACGCCGACCACTGCCTCGACATGTGCCCGCTCTGGATCGCGCGGACATATGCGGACGAGGGCCCGCTAGCGTCGATCCCGGTCGACGGTGGCCGGCCGGCGGTGCGGTCAGGAGCGGGATTTGGGCGGGTCGCCGCCGACCTGGATCCGGGAGCCGTGCAGCTCGCGGGCGCAGGCGGAGCAGCGCAGGACCGGGTGGAACTCGCCGCCGCACGTGGTGTGGGTGAGCAGGGTGGCGGGTCCCTCGGGGGAGCGGAACCACCGGTCGCCCCAGTCGAGCATCACCATGACGTGCGGGAAGAAGGCCCGGCCCTTGTCCGTGAGCCGGTACTCGGCCCGGCCGGAACCTGCCCTGGCCGCGACCGTCTCCAGCACGCCCATCTGGCAGAAGGTGCGCAGCCGGTCCGAGACGATGGTGGGCGGCGCGCCCGTCATCACCAGCATGTCGGTAAACCGCCGGGCGCCGAGGAACGCGGCGGCCAGGGCCGCCGCCGACCACCGGTTGCCGATCAGCTCGATGGTCTGCGGCACCAGGCCGGGGCCTGGCGAGCCGCCCGCGGAGCGGCGCCGGGTGGTGGCGCGAGGCACCGACCGCTCGAAGCCGCCGCTCGGGCCGAACGTGCCGCGTACGTCCCTGATCCCGGCCGGCTGGCCGCAGGCCCGGCAACCCATGACCGGGGAGAACTCCTCGCCGCACTCGAGGTGGTACATCGGCGGCAGCGGCTCGGTGTGCTCGGTCACCCAGACCGCTTCCCAGGAGCAGATCGTCAGCAGCACCTTCCACAGGTCGCGGCCGCAGTCGGTCAGCACGTACTCGAAGCGGCGCGGCGCGTCGGAGTACTGCGCCATGGTGAGCACGCCGGCCTCGGTGAGGCGGCGCAGCCGCGCGGTCAGCACCGAGTTGGCGATGCCGAGCTGGTCCCTGAAGTCCTTGTACCGGCGCACGCCGGACATGATGGCCAGCCTGGTGATGGCCAGGTTCCACTCGTCGCCGATCAGCCCGAGGGCAATGGCGTTGGAATTCTCTGCGGTCAAGCCCATCCTCGGGGGGAGACACCCGGCGCCCAGCAGCTGTGCGTGCCACTCGCGATCCGCTCACGGTTCATGTCGACCGTCAGCGTCACGAGGTACGCGTCGTCTTCTCCGGTCCCGCCCACGCGCGGGGCCACGCCGACCTCGCTGCAGAACACGCCCGGTTCGAACTGGTAGCTCTCCTCGCGGCCGGTCAGCGTGTCGTGCTTGACCAGGCCGTTGAACAGGAACCAGCCCGGCTCGTTGGTGGCAGCGTAAGTGTACCGGTAGGGCCGTCCGCCGAATCCGCTGTTGATGGTGCCGAACTCGGTGCAGGCCTCCGACAGGTCCTGCTCGCTGGTCGCCCCGGTGACCAGGTTCATCCGCCACCGGTGCAGCCGGGTCTGCATGGCGTCCTGGGCCAGGAAGCGCCACATCCGGCCGTCGGGGCCGCCCGGCCCGGCGGCGGCGGGTTCGGGGCAGCCCTGGAAGAAGCCGTCCACGACGACCTCATCGCCCTCTTCCCAGGCGTTGGTCCAGTGCAGCACGTAGGTCGGGTCGAACTCGAACCAGCGGATGTCGCCGGTGCCGCCGCGCCGCGGGATGACGCCGAGCCGGGACGGGAGCTCGGGGTGGTAGCGGGCCCTCGCGCGCGTAGTTCCGCGCGAAGTCGCTCTGGTAGCTGCCGGCGATCCACACGCTGCCCATGCCGAGCTCCCTGCCTGCTGTATGGGGCCTGCCGTTCCGGACATACTACAACAGATGGAGTGACCCATCCAGGGACGAAACGCCCCGCGCAGACCGCGGTCAGGCGCCCCCTCTGCTCCCGCGGCATTCCCCCGGCATTTCCCCGGGCCGGCGTGTATCAGGGCCGGACCGGGGTGCCTCCGGAGATACGAAGTTACTTCCCGGTAAGGGGGCCTCCATGGGCCGAACCGCGCTGCGGCGGGCGATCGCCGTGCTGACCGCAGCCCTGGCTCTCACCGTCACCTTCTCGCCCGGCGCTCACGCGGCCGACGTCGGCCTGACCGCGATGATGCTGGACACCGGCGACGTGCCGGCCGGGTTCATCCCCGACGCGTCGCTGACCGGCCCGCTGACCGGCCAGCGCGCCCAGGATCTTGGCCTGAGCCCGGACCAGGTCGGGCCGCAGGGCACCCGGGTGCGCACCTGGCTGGCCGCCGACGGGGCCGCGGTGATCGAGACCGCGGTCGACGCCGGTACCGGCGACAACGCCCGGGCGGGCGCCGCGTCCGAGGTGTCCCTCCTGCAGAAGGAGGGCGCGATCAGGCAGCCTGTCACCGGTTTCGACGTCTACGGCGGGTACGTCGGCCGGTACTTCGAGCTCGTGCTCCCGCTGGCCCGCGGGCCGTACCTCTTCGGCCTGCACGTCCTGGAGCCGGCCTCGTCAGCCGGGCCGGCCGGCCGCCTGATGAGCGAACTCGGCACCGCCCAGGTCCGCAAGGTCCCGGCCGATACGCCGGACACGGCCCCGGCTAGCGATGCTTACCGCGCGGCCGGAGCTGTGACCGGCGCCCTCGTCGCCTACCTGCTCTTGGCCGGCGGCGTCGGCTACCTGCGCAATCCGCTGCGGCGCAAGCTCTGGCGGCCGCGATCCCGGCCCGTCCGGCCGGAGCCGGTCGGCCCCGGCACCGCCGGCGCCGTCGGCGGCGTCGTCGGTGGCGCCGTCGACGTGTCGGCGCCCGCCAGGCGCAGCACGAGGATCGCCGTCGGGCGGCTGGCGGTCCAGCTGGCCGGCCTGGGCCTGGTGGCCTACGCGGCCGACATCTTCCAGGTCCGCTACTGGTATGCGTACCTGGCGGCCGGGGTGGCCGTCGTCTGGGCCGGCGGCCGGTTCATCCGCCCCGCCGGAGCGGGCCGCGGCAGCACCGGCGCGATCATGGCCGGGTCGCACCGGATCCTGGTCACCGTCATGCTGATCGCGGCGTCGGGGACGAGCCTGATCGGCCTGGCGGCAATTTTGTCCTTCGGCCTGTACCAGGCCCAGCCGCCGGGAGCCACCGTGCAGAGCCTGCCGGGTCTGGTCCTGCCGGGTCCGGGCCTGCCGAGGCTGGGCCTGCCGGGACTGGGCCTGTCCTGGCCGGGCACGACCACGATGCAGAACCTGGCCACGGACCTGGAGTGGACCGGGCTAGGCCTGCTGGTCCTGGGCGCGGTCATCTTCTGCGTCGCCCGGCACCTTGGCTCGGTCGACGCACGCAGGCTGATGCTGAGCGACCCCCGGCCGCCGGTGCTGTACCTGCGGTCGTCCGGCGACGACCGGCTGAGGCTGCGGACGGCCACGTTCGGCAGGTCCTCGCTGGTCGAGCGCTTCACGTTCCGCAGGCTCGACGGGTTCGAAGAGGTGCTGGTCCGGTACCTGTCCCGGTACGGTCCCGTCATCGCGGTCCACCCGCCGGGGTCCGGGCTGGCCCCGCTCCGAGCCGCGCGGGAGACCATCGATTCGGCCGACTGGCATTCGGCCGTAGCCGACTGGATGGCCCGGTCCGCCCTCATCGTCTTCCTGGCCCCGCCGGACCGGGTCACCCAGGGACGGCAGTGGGAGCTACGGACCGTCGGAGAGCATGATCGGTGGGACAAGGCGCTCATCGTGGTCCCGCCGGTGCCCGCGGAGCAGCTCAAGGCCAGGTGGCGTGCCTTCGGGGCGGCGTGCGCCGGGCTCTGGCCGTTCACCGTGGCCGGCCCGGTGGCGAACCCGGGGACGCTGATGCTGGCGTTCAGGCACGGCCGGTGGGACGTGACCACCGCGGACCAGCGGACCGAGTGGTCCTACGCCGCGGCCCTGGAGCGGGTGCTCGGCGACCCGGGGCGGCTGGCCCCTCCGGGGACCCGCGGGCCCCGCGGGCCCCGGCTGGGCGCGTGGCGGGAACCGCTGACGCTCCCGGTGGCGGCGCTGATCATCATGGTGGCCGCCGTCATGGCGGGCGCGGGCACCTGGTGCGCCGTGGGTTCGGCGCCGGCGGCCCAGCTGCCGGCGGTCGCCAGGCATTCCGGCTCGCCCTCGTTGCCACCGTCCATCCCGTCCCTGCAGGACGGTTCGGCGTCGGATGCGCTGGTACAGTTCTCGGCGCTCGCCTCTGCGCCGCTTTCGACCGCGCCGCCTTCCTCTGCGCCGGGCGCGGCCTCGCTGGCTCCGGTCGCCGCCCGGTACCCCGGTGCCACCGCGATCCAGGCGGTCATCAGCCAGTACTACCAGGCGATCAACGGCCGCGACTACGCGGCCTACCAGGCCACCCAGAGCCCGGGCCACGCGATGACCGCACCGCAGTTCCAGGCCGGGTTCGAGTCCACCCGGGATTCGGCTGTGCTCATCACCGGCATTACCACCATGCCCGACGGGCGCCCGGCCGCCGACGTGACCTTTACCAGCCAGCAGCAGCCGCAAGACGGCCCGGACGGCGAGTCATGCACGGACTGGCACGTGATGATGTTCCTCGACAGCAAGGCCGGGACCTACACGATCGGGGCGCCGCTGAACGGCTACAAAGCGTCCTACCAGGCGTGCCCAGCCTGAGCCTGGGTTTCATCGGGTACCCGGATCAGCGGGGGCGCTAGCAATGAGCGGCGGGCGGCGGCACGTCCAGGGTGGGATTGCGGTCGAAGAAGCCGGTCGGCTTGAGCACGAAGCCACAGCGGGCGACCGGCATGACGGGCCAGTCCTCCGGGCGCGGCACGTGCGTGGGGCCGAACGTGTGCCAGACCACGATGTCCTCGCCGTCGATGTCGCGGTCCCCCGCGACGAAGGCGGGCAGGCCCGCCCCGCCCGGGTTCTGGTTCACGAAGTCGCCCGCGGGCCAGCGCTGGTCCGGGTCGTACCGGGTGACCCACAGGTGATTGGCGGCGAACCCGGCCCGGGCCGCCAGCGGTGAACCGGGGTCGGCCAGCAGGACCGGCGCCGGCTCCGGGTAGAGCGTGTAGCTCGTCGGACGGCCGAACCGGTTGGCCCGTTCGGTACTGATGATCCGCCAGGTCCGGCCGCGGGAGCCGTCCGCCCGGCGGCCGGCCTGTGACTCGCGGGTCAGCCGGGTCACCTGCTGCACGATGGCGTTGCCGAACGGGTTGTCCGGCCCGATCGGCTGGCCGCTGACGTCCACCTCCTCCACCGCGTTGGCCAGCCCGTCCACGCTCACGTCCAGCCGGGCGCTGAACAGGTGCTGGTGCACCGCCGCGGCCAGCCCGGGCGCGACCTCGGTGGCGTTCGGGTGACCGTCGGCCGGGTAGGCCGAGGTGAACAGCACCCCGGTCGCCTTGACGTCGAGCTCGATCGTGCCGTCCAGGTAGAAGTACCAGTAGAAGCCGTAGTCGTAGTTGCCCACGGTGGTGAAGTAGGAGACCACGAGCCGGCGCTGGCGGCGGGACTGGCCCGAGCCGCTGAAGATGTCGGTGTGCTTCCACAGGATGCCGACGTCTTCCTCGTGGACGCAGATGGCGTTGGAAATGGTCCGCGGCTGGCCGGTGTCGTCGGTGACGGTGGCGTCCAGGTAGGCGATCTCGCCCAGGCAGTCGCAGCCGAGCTCGAGCGAGTTGGCCCACGTGCCGACCAGGTACTCGCCGGTGTCGAAGTAGGCCTGCCAGTGCCGGAACTTCGGGTCGCCGTAGGGCACGACCATCTCCGGGATCGAGGCCCGGTAGAGCACCGGGCGGCCGGCCAGGCTGACCTGATGCAGGGTCAGGCCCTCGCGGGCGTCGAAGCCGATCCGCATCGACCAGTCCTGCCAGCGCAGCGCATACCCGTCCAGGGTGAAGCTGGGCCCTTCCGGCTGGGTGATCTCGATCGGCTTGAGCGAGCTGCGGTGCGGACCGCGGACCGCCTCGTCGTCGTAGTCGCCCGACTCGGTCGGCACCGGGAGCTCGAAGTCGTCGGTGACCTTGAAGACCTTCTGCTCGATCAGGTCCACGTAGGCGGCCACGCCGTCGACCGGGTGCGCCCAGGCCAGGTCGTGCTCGTGCTCCTGGACGAACGCCAGCACCCGGACCATCCGCCGCCGGTCGTCCTCGGCCGGGCCGTAGGCGCCCGCGGTGATCGGGGCCGTCCTGATCGTGCTGACGTCGTGGTAGCCGCGCCTGGCCATGGCCGCGCGCCAGGCCGGGTCGGCCTTGGTGATCTCGTCCACCCGGACGAAGTCGCTCTCCAGGATCGGCATCTGGCCGTCCCGGGCCGGGTCCAGGGTGCGCGCGCTGACCACCTTGCCGTGGGTGAGCGACACGACGACGTCCGTGGACTCGCCGCTGTCGAGGTTGACCAGGAACGCGCGCAGCCTTCTGTCGCCGGTGGCGCCGGCTAGCACCTCGTCCTTGGCCGCCTCCTCCAGGCCGTAGTAGGCGAACCTCACGGGCTCGGCGAGCAGGCCGGCCGCCACCAGGATGTCCCGCCCGGCCAGGTACTCCGGTCCGCTGGCCGGGTCGAGCGGGTGCGGGCTACTCATCGGCCACGATCGAGCCGACCCGGTCGCCTAGCCCGGGATCGCGTCTGACCAGCCACGTGGCGTAGATGATGGACAGCACCACGACGGCGAGCGCGGCGTAGGGGAACCAGTCGTAGGGGTCGGGCTGGCCCGGCTTGCACAGGTAGTAGACCGGCACCGCGATGGCGGCCATGCCCAGCACCGGCAGGATGACGTGCTTGACCACGCTGAACTCCTGCGGCCTGAACTTGCGGTAGAAGAACGGCAGGGCCAGGTTGCCGAGGAAGTACACGACCAGGATCAAGATGGTGCCCATCGTGCTGGACTCGAAGAAGAAGTTCAGCGCGTCCAGGCTGTTGGTGTGCCCGCCGATCAGGTGGCCGAGGGCCCAGATCGCGACGATGACGCTGGCCAGCGTGACGAAGGTGATGATCGCGTTGACCGGCGTCCGCCGCACCGGGTGCACCCGGCCGATCCAGCGCGGCAGCAGGCCCTCCCGGCCGGCGTTGAAGATCAGCCGGCACTGCGAGTTGACCGCGGCGATGAGCACGCCGAGGGTGGAGGTCATCCCGGCCATGTAGGCGAAGAAGGCCAGCCAGCCCGCCACGGCGTGGGCCACGCTGATGAACGGGATCTCGGAGTTGGCGAGCGCGGTGCCGTTGTAGTGGAAGCCGGTCACGGTGGAGTAGGCCAGGATCAGGTAGGTGACCGCCATCAGGCCGATGGACAGGAACACGGCCCGGGGCACGTTGCGCCGCGGGTTGTCCGTTTCCTCGGCCAGCGCGGCCGAGTTCTCCCAGCCGATGAACAGGTAGACGGCCAGCGGGAAGCCGGCGGCCAGGCCGCTGAAGCCGTTGGTGATGTTCTTGGGCTCGAACGGCGCGAAGCTGAGGTGGCCGCCGTTCATGATCAGCGTGGCGATCGCGACCACGAGCAGCACCGCCAGCTCGAAGGCGAAAAAGAACCCGGCCAGCTTGGTCGACACGGCCACGCCGCGGAACATCATCACCATGGCGCCGGCGGTGAACAGCACCGAGAAGATGATCCACGGGACGCTCACGTTGAAGTAGTACTGCAGCAGGATCTGGAAGAACCCGCCCGCGATGACCAGCACCGAGGAGATCGCGACGATGTAGCCGGCCCCGGCCAGCAGCGCCGTGGTGACGGCGCTGGTGCCGCCGAACGTCTTGCCGACGAACGTGATGAAGCCGCCGGTGCTCGGGTGGGCCCGGGAGAACTGCGAGAGCGTGTTGCCGAGCAGCGCGATCGCGACGATGGCGGCGACGATGGTCAGCGGCGCGGCGATGCCCGCCGTGATCACCAGCAGGCCGAAGCCGAACATGAAGCTGTAGGCCGGGCCGATGTTCGCCATCGTGGACGCGGAGATGTCGATCAGCCGCAATGCCCCGCGATGCAGCCGCTCGGGGGATTCAGGCAGCTTGGTCTCGGTGAACGGAACGTGCGGGGCTTCGCTCATGTGCACACTCCCCTTTTGGGCCAGAGCGGCGGGTCACTGGTTGGCAAGCGCTTTCCAGATTCTTGCGCACCGTACCTGAAGCGGCGCGGACGCGCAAGGGGCCGTTCACCGGAGCTAGCGGGCGGGCGGGTGCGGGAGCGTGCTCTCCCGCAGGATGACCTCGCCGGGGACGGGGACGACCCGCGGCCGAGGCCCGGGCGCCGGGCCGGGGGGTTCGGCCAGGACGAGGCCGGCCGCCATCTCCCCCATCCGCTTGAGCGGCAACCGCACCGTGGTCAGCGGCGGGTAGACGTCGCGCAGCGTGCTGATGTCGTCGAACCCGGCCAGTGCGATGTCGGCGGGCACGGCCAGGCCGCCGGCCCGCAGCCGGGCCAGCGCGCCCATCGCCATCACGTCGGTGACCGCGAACACGCAGTCCGGCAGCGCGGCCTGCTCAGGACCGGCCGCGGCCAGGACCGCGCTCATCGCCTCGTAGCCGCCGTCCCTGGTGAACGGGCCGTGGACGACCTGGGCCGCCTCCAGCGGCACGTTCCAGGCCGCCAGCCCGGCCCGGAATCCGTCCAGCCGGTCGCGCGCGGTCAGCAGGCCGCGCGGCCCGGCCAGCACGGCGAAGCGGCGGTGGCCGACCGCGACCATGGCGCGGGCCAGCGCCTCGGCGCCGGCCGCGTTCTCCGGCAGCACCGTGTCCACGCCGAGCAGGTCCTGGCCGACGGCCACGGCCCGGCCGCCGGAGCCGGTAAACGCGGCGATCTCGGCGCGCAGCGCCTCCCGGGCCGCGGTGTCGTCGGTCCGGCTGCCGATCAGGATCACCGCACGCGCCCGCTGGGCGCGCATCAGCGCGACGTACTCGCGTTCGGCCACCTCGGTCGCTGCCGTGCTGGACATGCAGACCAGCAGCTGGCGCGCTTCGGCGGCCTCGATCAGGCCGGCCGCGATGGAGGAGAAGTACGGGTCGGCGATGTCGTGCACGACCACGCCGACCATCGTGCTCTGCCCGGTGGCGACCGCCCGGGCCTGCAGGTTGGCGGTGTAGCCGAGCTCGGTGACGGCCTGGTTGACGCGCTGCGACAGCCCCGGCCCGACCCGGCGCGCGCCCTCGTTCACCACCCGGGACGCGGTGGTCAGCGAGACCCCGGCCCGGTCGGCGACGTCCTGCAGCGTCACCCTGCGGACCTGATGCACTCCTCGCTCCTCGCTTGACCGGTCTCCTGGGCCAACCCTAGTCTGGGAAAGCACTTTCCCGAGGTGCTCAGGGTAGAAGGGCAGGACCATGAAACGCAAGGTGATCACCGTCGCCCTGAACGGCGTCACCGGCCGGATGGGGTACCGGCAGCACCTGGTGCGGTCGCTGCTCGCCATCAGGGAGCAGGGCGGGGTCCGGCTCGAGGACGGCTCCTGCCTCTACCCCGAGCCGATCCTGGTCGGGCGCAACGAGGAACGACTGCGGGCCATCGCCGAACGGCACGGCCTGGACCGCTGGACCACATCTGCCGACGAGGTGCTGTCCGATCCCTCGGTGGACGTCTACTTCGACACCCAGGTCACCAGCCTGCGCGAGGTCGCCCTGCGCAACGCGATCGAGGCGGGCAAGCACGTCTACACCGAGAAGCCCGTGGCCGGGACGCTGGACGGCGCCTTGCGGCTGGCCCGCGCGGCCAAGGCCGCGGGGATCACCCACGGCGTGGTGCACGACAAGCTCTTCCTGCCCGGCGTGATGAAGCTGCAGCGGCTGCTCGGCAGCGGCTTCTTCGGCCGGGTGCTGTCGGTCCGGCTCGAGTTCGGCTACTGGGTCTTCGAGGGGGACGAGATCCCGGCGCAGCGGCCGTCCTGGAACTACCGCGCGGAGGCGGGCGGCGGGATCGTGCTGGACATGTTCCCGCACTGGCAGTACCTGCTGACCGACCTGTTCGGCCCGATCAGCGCGGTGTACGCGCGGACCGCGACGCACATCCCGCGGCGCTGGGACGAGTCCGGCACGCCGTACGACGCGACCGCGGACGACGCCGCGTACGCGGTGCTCGAGTTCGACAGCGGCGCGTTCGCCGCGGTGAACTCCTCGTGGGCGGTCCGGGTCAACCGGCGCGAGCTGCTCGAGCTTCAGGTGGATGGCACGGCGGGCAGCGCGGTGTCCGGGCTGCGCGACTGCGCCGTGCAGCACCGGGTGTCCACGCCGCTGCCGGTGTGGAACCCCGACCTGCCCGACCCGATCGAGTACCAGGCGCTGTGGTCGGACGTGCCGGACAACATGGCGTTCGACAACGGGTTCAAGGTGGAGTGGGAGCTGTTCCTGGTGTGCGCGTCCGAGGGCCGGCCGTTCGCCTGGGACCTGGTCGAGGGGGCCAAGGGGGTGCAGCTGGCCAACCTGGCGCTGCGGTCCTCGGCCGAGGGGCGGCGGCTCGAGGTCCCGCCGCTGGCGGTCTGAGGTGCGAGTCGTCTACCCCCCACCCACCTCCCCAGCCCCCTTCACGAGCCGGAAGGTCTTCGCGGCGGCGCACGTGGCCGCCGTGGCTGGCCCCGGCGGGGTACCGGTCATCGACTGGGAGTCGACGCTGCGGTTCCGTGAGCACCTGTGGGCGCACGGGTTCGGCGTGGCCGAGGCGATGGACACCGCGCAGCGCGGCATGGGCCCCCTGGGGCTGTCCTGGGAGCAGGCCAGGGAGCTGATCGCCAGGACCGCGGTCCGGGCGGCCGAGGCGGGCCGGCTGGACGCGCTGGCCTGCGGGGCCGGGACCGACCAGCTCGCCGGCGGCGGGCCGCATCCGCTGCGCGCGATCATCGACGCCTACGCCGAGCAGGTGGCGTTCGTCCAGGCGTCCGGGGCGCAGGTGATCGTGATGGCCAGCCGCGCGCTGGCCGCCAGCGCCCGCGGCCGGCGGGACTACCTCGAGGTGTACGGCGAGCTGGTCAAGCAGGCCGAACGGCCGGTGATCCTGCACTGGCTGGGCGAGGCGTTCGACCCGGCGCTGGCCGGCTACTGGGGCGGCGGCTTCGAGGACGCCGCCGCGACCGTGCTCGAGCTGATCGACCGGTCCGGCGGCCAGGTGGACGGCGTCAAGCTGTCGGTCCTGGACGAAGGCCGGGAAAAGTGGCTGCGGCGGCGGCTGCCGGCCGGGGTCCGGCTCTATACCGGGGACGACTTCAACTACGCGCCGCTGATCCGGGGGGACGCCGACGGCTCGCACAGCGACGCCCTGCTGGGCGCGTTCGCCGCGATCACCGCTCCGGCCGCGGCGGCGCTGGCCGCGCTGGACCGGGGCGACCTGGCGGGCTACGACGCGGCGATGGAGCCGACGGTCCCGCTCAGCCGGCTGATCTTCGAGCCGCCGACCTACCACTACAAGGCCGGGGTGGCCTTCCTGGCCTGGCTGAACGGCCTGCAACCGCAGTTCGTGATGCTGGGCGGGCTGGAGCGCGCGCGTTCGGCCGGGCACCTGATCCGGCTGTTCGAGCTGGCTGGGGCGGCCGGGGCGCTGACCCAGCCGGAGCTAGCGGCCGAACGGGCGGGCGAGATGCTGGCCCGTTCGGCCCCTGCGGGTCCGGTGTGAACGGCGGGATCGGGCTCGACCGCCTGTCGCTCAACCAGGCCACCGTGAAACGGCTGGGGCTGCGCGAAGCCGTCGAGTTGTGCGTCCGGCACGAGATCCCGGCCATCGGGCTGTGGCGCGACCGTGTCGCCGAGGCCGGGCTGGCCTCCGCGGCCGCGGCGGTGCGCGCGGCCGGGTTGCGGGTCTCCAGCCTGTGCCGGGGCGGTTTCTTCACGGCGGCCGATCCCGGCGAGCGGCGGGCCGGGCTGGCGGACAACCTGGCCGCTTTGGCTGAGGCGGCTGAGCTGGGCACGGGCACGCTGGTGCTGGTCTGCGGCGGGCTGCCACCCGGGCAGCGGGACCTCGGCCTGGCCCGGCGGATGATCGAGGACGCCATCGGCGCGCTCGTGCCCGCGGCCTTGCGGTTGGGGGTGCGGCTCGGCATCGAGGCGCTGCACCCGGTGTTCTGCGCCGACCGGTGCGTGATCTCCAGCCTGGGCGAGGCGGTGGACCTGGCCGTTTTGTTTCCCGCTGAGGCCGTGGGCGTGGTGGTGGACACCTACCACGTCTGGTGGGACGCGCGGCTGGCCGACGAGATCGCCCGGGCCGGGCGGCGGATCGTCAGCTTCCAGGTGTGCGACTGGGTGCTGCCGCTGCCGGCCGATACCCTGCTCGGCCGGGGTCACCTCGGCGACGGGTGCATCGACTTCGCGTCGATCGCGGCCGCTGTCGCGGCGGCCGGTTACTCCGGGGACGTGGAAGTGGAGATCTTCAACGCGCTGGTCTGGGACGCCCCGCCCGATCAGACCGCGGCCACGGTCAGGGAGCGCTTCGCCGCCGTCCTCGGCGGCGCGCCGTGACCAGGTGTCTTTGTACCCCTTATAGCGCAGTGCCGCTTTAGCTTGAGTCGATCAGGGTCCGCTCGCGTCTGTGCCGCCGGCCGCGGCGCGCCCTGGACAAGAGCTTCCGTCGCACCCGCCACTCCCGCACCGGACCACTACTGCATGAATGCCCCAGCCATGTCGCCAGAACAGCATGAACGAGGCATCCATGCAGTATGAGCCAGCCGCGGCGTTGCCTTAAAGCGGGATTTGACACACGATGATCCACCCACGCCCCGTAGTTGGGCGCCGGGAAAGATTGCGGATTTCTGCACCCCTGATGGAGGGTGCAGATATCCGCGATGATGCGATCCTCGTCTTCGTGACGTTAAGAGCGGCGGAGGCGGAGCGCGACGGCTATCAGGGTGAGCCCGACCAGCAGGGCGATGCTGTTCGGGACGACCAGCCACATGTTGCCGGCGGCGATCCCGTAGGAGATCCAGAGCACGAAGCCGGCCAGCAGGATCGCGAAGTAGCCGAGGGAGACCTCACGCGAGGACCGCTGGCGCAGCATACGGCGGATCTGCAGGACCGGGGAGAGGCCCATCAGCACGCCCCAGGCAGAGGCGGAGACGGCGAGAAGCGACACGACCATGGCGTTCCTTCGGTGAGGCGCCCTGGCCCTTTGGATCGTGCTCGCCAGTGATCTGGTGAGGGGCGCAAGCACGATCACTTCCCATCATAGAGACTTGAGGCCATGATCGCTCTGCTGGAACGTCTGTTGCCGCTGTGGACCGAGCCCGTCGACGGGCGGGGCGATCCCGAGGCCGCGTTCGGCGCGGTGTACGCGGATCCGGTCGTGGTCAACGGCACCGAGATGAGCCTGACCGCGCTCGTCGCCCGGGCCAGGTCGCTGCAGCAGGCCTTCGATCAGCTCGGCATGGACATCCTGGACACGGTGGAGACGCCCGGCCGGGTGGTGGTCGCGTTCGAGATGCACGGGCGGCACGTCGGCCCGTACGCCTCGCCGCTGGGCACGGTGGGGCCGACCGGGCGGGACATCGCGGTGCGCACCATCGATGTCCTGACTGTGGTGGACGGCCTGGTCACCGCGATCTGGGTGGTGGCCGACGACCTCGGCCTGCTCCGCCAGCTCGACGCGGCCCGGCTGAACGGCTAACGCGGGACACGGCAGCGGAGAGGTCCCCCGCATCGCCTCTCCGATGCCGTGTTACCCCCCGATTGCGATGTCTGGCACGGTTTGCGCGTGCCCGACACACTGACACAGAGGCGGGCTGGCCCGGTCCTGATACACATCCGGCACCGGAATCTCCAGTCAGAACTGCGGAGCACCCGGCGAGATCCGGTACTTGAGGTGGGTGACGCCGGGCGCCTCGACGGCCCGGACCTGCTCGAGTCGCACATCCGCGTCCCCGAGGTTGCCGAGCAGGCGAGAACCGCCACCGAGCAGCACCGGGACGACGTGCAGCTCGAGCTCGTCCAGCAGTCCCGCTGCCAGGTACTGCCGGACGGCGTGGCCGCCGCCCCACAGCATGACGTCCTTGGCGCCGGCGGCCTTCTTTGCCTGTTCGAGCGCGGACTCGATTCCGTCGGTGACGAAGTAGAACGTCGTCCCTCCCTCCATCTCCACCGGTTCACGCGCGTGATGGGTGAGGACGAACACGGGGTAGTGGTAGGGCGGGTTGTCACCCCACCAGCCCGTCCACTGCTCGTCGCCCCAGGCACCACCGCCGGGAGGGCCGAACATGTTCCGGCCCATCACCGCGGCGCCGATGTTCTGCCTCGATTCCTCGACTATCCGTGCGCTCTCGTTCACCTCGCCGCCTTGCTCGCCGTGGGACTGGCGCCAGGCGGCCAGCGGAACCACCCAGTCGTGGAGCCGCTCGCCGCCCTCGCCGAGCGGGTTCTCCTGGCTCTGGTTCGGGCCGGCGACGAAGCCGTCCAGCGAGATCGAGATATGACACCTAAGCTTGCTCATCGTGCCTCCTCAGTCGGCTCGGCGCCCCCTTTCCGGCGCCGTCACTGGGTAGTCGGAGCCGACCCGGCCGTCTCGACATCGCCACGGGACGCACTGAGACCGGGAATTCATTGCGTCAGGGCGCACTGGATCCGGGGTTTGATGACGTTCCGACTGGTCCGGCGGGGTGGGTGGACCCGGGGTGCTTGCCGTCGGCGTCTTCAAGGTGCACCTGCAGGTGGCCGGGTTCGCGCCGGACGATCCGCAGCTGGACGAGGTGTGGGGGCTGCCGGGAAGATCCCGCTCGGCAGCGACTTCCCGAACCTGCCCTACCCCTACGCGCGGCAGCTCGCCGGGCTGGCCGGGCTGGACCTGGGTGAGGACTGGCTGCGCGCCGTGTGCTGGGACAACCCGGTGGCCATGTTCGGGCTACCTGAGGCGGTCGGCGGCGGCTAGCAGCCCGGTGACCCGGTCCCGGGGCAGGGCCGGGCTGCGGTGACCGTCCCGGCCGGTCATGTCCTCGTTGGCGACCAGCGCGTTGACCACGGCCTCCTCGGTGGCCTGCACGACGGCCTCGTAGTAGGGGTCGAGGCGCTCCCAGGGGACGAATTCCAGCCGTGACATGGTCTGGTCGCCGGGGCGGAAGGCGCCGGGGTTAGCGGTCGAGAAGGCCAGGAACAGGTCGCCGGAGAAATGGGAGCCGCTGGTCCCGGTCCGGGCCAGGCCGGCCGTGACCCGCCGGGCCAGCGCCTGGCACTGGTGCGGGAACAACGGCGCGTCGGTCGCCACGAGGGCGATGACCGAACCGGAGCCCGGCGCGGCTCTATCCCAGTCGAGCATCGGGTCGTCGTCGGCGAGCGCGTCGCCGAGCGGGACCCCGGCCAGCACGAGCTCGTGGCGGGCACCGAAGTTGGCCTGGACGAACACGCCGACCCGGTAGTCGTCCACCAGGCGCGAAGCGGTGCCCGAGCCGGCCTTGAAGTGGTAGCAGTTCATCCCGGTGCCACCGCCGACCGAACCCTCCTCGACCGGGCCCGGGCGGGCCGCTTCGATGGCCGCCACCACGTGCTGTTCGGTGACGTGGTGGGCGTTGATGTCGTTCAGGTAGCCGTCCCAGGTTTCCGCGGCCACCGGGAGCAGCCACTCCTCCGCCACGACCGGATGGTGCCGGACGGTCCAGGCGATGATCCCGGCGTGCGCGATGCCGACCGCGTGCGTGTTGGTGATCGCGACCGGCCCGTCGAACGTGCCCGACTCGTTGACCCAGGAGACCCCGGTCATCTCGCCGTTGCCGTTCTGGGAGTGGAAGCCGGCCGCCACCGGGTCGCCGGTCCCGGCCGGGCCGCGGGGGTGGATGGCCGTCACCCCGGTCCGCACGTTGCTGCCCTTGATGAGCGTCGTGTAGCCGACCTCGACGCCGGGCACGTCGGTGATGGCGTTCCACCGTCCGGGGCGGCCGCCGAAGGGGATCCCGAGGGAGCGGGCGCGTGGCTTGCCACCGGGGGTGGTTTGGTGCGGGTCTGGCGTGGTCACGGTGACCAGGGTAACCATCCGTGCCGCGTCGTTTCCGGATGTACCGCCAGGACGGTGTCCGTACGGCATGATGTCAGGTGTGGACCGCAAGCAACGGGTCAACGCGATACTCGAGCGCACCATCGGATATCAGCTATCCCGCCCGCTGGCGGACCGGGCCTGGCGGGTTCCGCCACCAAAATTGCTCAATTCGGTGCTGGTGCGGGTCACCGGGTATCAGTTGTCCCGTCCCCTCGCGAGCCGGGCGTGGAACCTGCCGCAGGCAGACGGCGGGCGACTGCTGACCGCGCCGGTGTTCGTCTTTTCCGCGCCCCGGGCCGGCTCGACGCTGCTCCGGGCCATCCTGGGCAGCCACTCGGAGCTGTACGCCCCGCCGGAGCTGCCGCTCCGGCACCTCGGCGTCCGCGCGGAGACCAAGTGGATCAAGGCTTCCCTCGAAGGGCTCGGGCTGACCACCGAAGACGTGGAGCACATGCTCTGGGACCGGGTGCTCTACGAGGCGCTGCGGCGCAGCGGCAAGCCCCGCATCGTGGTCAAGACACCGGCCAACGTGCTGGCCTGGGAGCGGATCGCCGCCGCCTGGCCGGACGCCGCGTTCATCTTCCTGCTGCGCCACCCGGCCGCGGCGGTGGCCTCGCTGCACTCCTCGTTCGACCCGGCGTGGCACCCCACCAGGGAAGAGGGGAGCCTGGAGGAGGCCGTGGCCAAGGGAGTGCGGTACATGACCGCGCTCGAGCAGGCGCGTGAGGTGCTGTCCGGCTTCACCGTCCGCTACGAGGACCTGACCGCTTCGCCAGAGCGCGTGGTGCGCGAGCTGTGCGAGTTCCTGGGCGTGCCGTTCGAGCCGAAGATGCTCGACTACGGGGACTTCGACCACGCCGGCTTCACGCCCGGCCTCGGTGACAGCTCGCTGAACATCAGGTCCGGACGTATCCAGCCGCCCTCGCCGCTGCCCGAGCAGATGCCGGCCGGGCTGGCGGACATCTGTGCCGCCTGGGGCTACCCGCATCCGGACAACGAGCGGAGCAGCGTCGGCTAACCCGGCCGGGCCGCGGCGGACGCGGCCTTGGCCGGCTCGGTCACGGGGCCGCGGCGACCGTGTTGATCAGCTCGCCGATCGCGGTGATCTCGATGCTGACCTTGTCCCCTGGCTGCAGGTACTTCGGCGGGTTCATGCCCATGGCCACGCCGGACGGCGTGCCGGTCGCGATGATGTCGCCCGGCTCCAGCGTGATCCCGTTGGAGATGTAGGCGATGAGCTCGGGCACGCCGGTGATCATCTGCGCGCAGCTGGCGTCCTGGCGCACCTCGCCGTTCACCAGGGTGCGCAGCCGCATATCGGCCACGGGCGGCGCCGCGGCCGCGTCCAGCAGGACCGGGCCGAGCGGGGCGAACGTGTCCAGCGCCTTGCCCCGGATCCACTGCGGCTCGGTGCCCTGCAGGTCGCGGGCTGAGACGTCGTTGATGACGGTGTAGCCGCCCACGTAGTCCAGCGCGCTGTCCGCCGGGACGTTCCGCGCCTGGCGCCCGATGACGACGGCGAGCTCGCCCTCGTAGTCGAGTTCGGTGGTGATGGCCGGGTACCGGATCGGGTCGGCGTGCCCGACCAGGCAGGACGGGAACTTGGCGAACAGGACGATCCGGTCGGGCTTGCCGGTCCGGCTCTCGGCGATGTGATCGGCGTAGTTGAGACCGACGCAGATGATCTTGCCGGGGCACAGCACCGGCGGCGCGTACTTGATGCTCTCGGAGGCCACGGTGGCGGTCGCGGTGACGGCCAGCTCGCGCAGCTGCTCCAGCGCGTCGGCGCCGCGGGCGTACAGGTCGCCCACATCCCGCAGCCCGGCCAGGTCGGGGCGGCGGGCACCGGCCGCGAGCTCGTCCACCGCCGCGAACCCGCCGTCGACGGCGACGTGCAGGCGGGTGTCCCCCGCGTCTGTTCGGTACAGTGCGGCTAGTCTCACCGGCGCCGCTCCTTTCGGAAGGAAGCTTCCACTCAGCGAAATCAACTATCGATTATAACGTCCAGGTCAGGGTCGCACGTGGCCAGGGCCGGGATAGCGAACGCCATGAAACCCGGAATCCAGTGCGCTTGAACGCCATGGATCCGGGGTTTCACGTCGTTGCGGCACGGCCGGGGGCGCTACCAGGAGACCATGTTGCCGAGGCCGCCGAGGCGGTCGGAGATGCGGCTGGCGGCGGCGATGACCAGCTTGCCCAGGCGTTCCTCCTCGGCCGCGTCGAGGTGGGGGCGGTAGGCGGAGACGCTGACCGCTGCGGGCTGGGTCTGCCTGACCCCGAGGATCGGCGCGGCCACGCACCATACGCCGAGGTTGAGTTCCTGCCGGTCGACCGCGTAGCCGAGCCGCTGGATCTCGGTGAGCTCGGCGGCCAGCTCGTCGTAGGTGGTGATCGAGTGCTCGGTCCGGCGCGGGTAGGGGCCGGAACCCACGATCGCGCGCACCTCACGGAAGTCCGCCGCGAGCATCGCCTTGCCCATGGCGGTACAGGTGGCGGGGGCCCGGCTGCCGGGCGTCAGGTTCACCGCCAGCAGTTCCTCGGTCTTGACCTGGGCCAGGTACAGGACGTCCCCGTCGACCAGCACGCTGACGTTGGAGGCGAGACCGGCCTGCTGGGCCAGCCGCTCGACCTCGACCGCGGCGAGGTCGCGCAGCGTGGTCCGGCTGGCCACCCGGCTGCCGAGCTCGAACAGTTTCAGGGTGAGCCGGTACTCCTTGGACTCGGCCAGCTGCTCGACGTACCCGGCGCGCTCCAGCGCGCGCAGCATCCGGTACGCCGTGGGCACCGGCACGCCGAGGTGGCGGGCGAGACGGGTCACTCCGATCCGGTCGAAGTTGGACAGCTGCTCCACCAGGTTGAGCAGGTCGCCGGTTGTGGACCGGGCCCGGCCCTGCTGTTCCCCGGTGGCCTGATCGTCACCGCCGGCTGGCCGCTCGGCGGCGGCCTTCCGCCGGGGGCCTGGTGCGCGCGATCGTGCCGCCTGCTGCCTAGGTACCGTCGCCATCTATATCCATTCCGCCCCTCGCATTTCAGTCCGCAGAATACCGTTTACCGCCTGGCTCGCAGGCCGGGACGGACCCTCGTCGCCGGTATAGCGCGTCCAGGTCATCCAGGAACGGCCCTGGCTCCGACATCCATCTGCGATGGTCGCCGAACAGCTCGATCATCTGGAACCTGACGAAGCCCGGTGTCCGGGGCCTAGTCCAGGACGCGGCCCGTCGTGGTGGGCCGGCTGGCCGCCGGCCTGGCGCTCGAGCAGGCGGTCGGCGCGGTGCTGTACGGTACCGACGACGCCCGCGAGGGCTTCGCCGCGTTCGCGGCGAAGCGCAAGCCGCGCTTCGGCGGGCACTGACGAGGTTGGAGGGCCGCCATGGCTGAAGGCCTGACCGACCGCGGACGGCCCATCTTCGGCCCGACCCCGCCGGGCCAGGGCCCTCCGTGTGCGCGGCAGAGCCCGCTGACCGGCGCGGAGGTGGCCGAGGTGGCCGCGCTCATCGCGGCCGCGCGCCGCGGCCGGCAGGCGGCCGAGCTGCCGGAACGGTTGCGGACCAGGGACTGGGACTCGGTGATCGCGGTCCTGCTCGCGGTGGACGAGTCACTGGGCCGGCCGGGCTCAGGGCAGGCCGGGGCGGGGTGGAAGATCGGCGCGGCCAGCGACGAGATCCGGCAGGCCGAACGGTTGCCGAGCCCGTCGCCCGGCATCATCTACGCGCACACCATCTTCCCCAACGGCGCGCGGCTGCCCGCCGAGCTGTTCATCAACTACCGGTGCTGCGAGTGCGAGTTCGCCTTCCGGCTGGCACGGGACTTCCCGGTGCGAGCCGAGCCGTACACCGAGGCGGACGCGAGGGCCGGGATCGACTGCCTGTTCCCGGCGCTCGAGATCGGCGACACCGTGTTCCGCGACTGGTACGGCTCGAGCGGCTACTACGGCACCTGCCTGGACAACGGCGGCGGCGCCGCGCTGGTGTGCGGCCCGCAGACGCGTTCCTGGCACGATCTCGACCTGCCCGCGGCCGGGATGGACGCCTTCCTCAACGGCCACTACATCAAGTCGGGCCAGGGCCGCGCCGCGATGGGCCACCCGGTCACCAGCCTGACCTGGATGCTGAACTGGGCCCGGGCGCACGGCCGGGCGGTCCGGGCCGGCGACATCGTCAGCACCGGCACCTGCACCGGGCACCTGTTCGCCGCGCCCGGCGACACGGTCCGGGCGGACTTCGGCCCGCTGGGCGTGGTCGAGGCGTCCTTTGCCTGACGCCGTGGACGGGGTCTACCTGGGCGTGGACGTCGGCACCTCGGCGACGCGGGTCAGCCTGGTCCGGCCGGGCGGGCACGCCCTGGTGGCCAGCGCGGGCTACCGGACCGTGCGGGCCGGGCCCGGCCGGGTCGAGCAGGATCCGGCGGCCTGGTCACGGGCGCTGGTCGCGGCGTTGCGCCGGCTCGCTGGTCGCGGCGCTGACCTGCGCGAGGTCACCGCGGTCGGGTTGTGCGGCCAGACGCCCACGCTGGTCCCGGTCGACGCGGCCGGACGGCCGGTCCGGGCCGCGCTGACCTGGCAGGACACCCGGGCCACGGCGGAAGCGGCGGAGCTGGCCAACCGGTTCGGCGATCCGGAACCGCTGATCGGGACGGCGCTGCCCTGGTCGGCCGCGAACCTCCCGGCCAAGCTGGCCTGGCTGGCCAGGCACGAGCCGGACACGGTGCGGCGCACCCGGTGGCTGCTGCAGCCCAAGGACCTCGTCGGCTGGTGGCTGACCGGCAGCGCCGCCTCGGATCCCTGGTCGTCCAAGGGCATCTGCCGGGTGACCGACGGCGCGCCAGCGGTTGCGGTGCTTTCCGCGTGCGGGTGGCCTCCGGGCGCCTGCCCGCCGGTCGCGGCGGCGTGGGCCTTCTGCGGCACCGTGACCGCGGTGGCGGCGCGCCGGTTCGGGCTTTCCGCGGGGATCCCGGTGTGCGTGGGCTGGAGCGACGCGCTCGCGCAGGTGCTGGCGGCCGGGTGTTTCGAGCGGGGCAGCGGGTTCGTCTTCAGCGGCACATCGGCCATTGTCGGCGCGCCCGTGGCGGGCCGGGCCGCCGGGCTGTTCAGCGTACCGGGCAGCTGCGCGCCCGCTCCGCTGCTGTACGGCCCGACGCAGTCCAGCGGGGCCTCGGTCGCCTGGGTCGCGCGGCTGCTCGGCTGCCGGCCGGCCGACGTGCCCGTGCTTGCGACCCGGGCCTCCGCCGGTCCCTGGCCGGCCTTCGTGCCGTACCTGTCCGGGGAGCGCGCGCCGCTGTGGAACGCGGACGTGCGCGGGCTGCTGCTCGGGCTGGCCGCCGAGCACGGGCCGGCCGAGATCGCGCGGGCGGTGCTGACCGGGACGCTGCTCAGCGCCCGGCACGTGCTCGACGCGGTCGAGGCCGCGACCGGCGAGCGGATCGCGGAGATCGAGTTCACCGGGCGCGGCGCGGGCGACCCGGCCTGGGAGGCGATCGCGCTGGAGACGCTCGGCGCGCGGGTTCGCTTCCACTCCGATCCCGACCTGTCGGCGCGGGGCGCCGCGATGCTGGCCGCGATCATGGCCGGAGCCAGCCCCGCGCAGGCCAGCGCCGTGCTGGGCGACACAACCCGTTCGGCGGCGCCGTCCGAGGCCGAACGGGCCCGGGGCCGGCGGCTGTCCGCCCGGTACCGCCGGGCCAGCGACGCCGCGCTGGCCTGGCTGGAGGGCTCAGGCGGTGACGCGGATGGATGAAGAGTCCCGACCGGCCCAGTCCCGGCCGGCCCAATCCCGACCGGCAATGCCCCGGCCGGCCGTGCCCGCCGGGGTCATCGCCGTGGTCCGGGCGCCGACCGGCGGACAAGCCCGGGCGATCGTGCGCGGGCTCATCCTCGCCGCGGTGCCCGCAGTCGAGCTGACCATGACCGTCCCCGGTGCGGTGCGGATCATCGCCGAGTTCGCTGCTTCCGCGCTGTCCGGCGGCACCGTGCTCGGCGCCGGCACGGTGCTCGACCCGGAGGCGTGCTCGGCCTGCGCCGCGGCCGGGGCAGCGTTCATCGTCTCCCCCGTCACCGACCTGGCCGTGCTCGCGCGGGCGCACGACCGCGGCGTCCCCTATGTCGGCGGCGCGCTCACGCCGACCGAGGTGCTGGCGAGCATGCGGGCGGGTTCGGACGCGGTCAAGCTGTTCCCGGTCGGGTCCGTGGGCGGCGCGGGGTACCTGCGGGCGGTGCGCGAGCCGCTGCCCGGGCTGCGGGCGGTGGTGTCCGGCGGGATCGCCGCGGCCGAGGTGCCCGGCTACCTGGCCGCCGGGGCGCACGCCGTCTGCCTGGGCGGCGCGCTGATCGACCGGGCGGCGGCCCGCCGCGGTGACGCGGACGCCGTCGCAGCCCACGCCCGGCGGGTACTCGACGAGATCACGGAGGCGGACGGCCATGCTGATGATCACTGAGCTGCTGACCCCGACGCCAGGACCGCTGTGGCGGCTGGTCAAGCAGGCCGGCATCGACCACGTCGTCACCCTGCTCGACGGCGGCGAGTAGCTGTGGCGGTGGCCGGCGCCCGGGCAGGAGGACGGGCCGCAGCCGTGTGCACTTCAGGGACGTGGCGGGGGACGCCAGCCGGTTCATCGAGGTGTTCCACGACGAGGGGCCGACCGACATGCTCGAGTGCATGCGGGCCTACCACGAGACCGGCTTCGAAGGCCCGATGCGCCCGGACCACGTCCGGCGCTGGCCGGGGAGAGCAACGAGAGCTACGGGTACGCCACCCTCGGCCGGCTGTTCGCGGTCGGCTACATCACCGGGCTCCGCGACGCCACCTACGGCCGGCCGCCGGCCAGGTACGGGCGTCAGGTCGGCGAGGACACCCTGCGATAGCGATTAACGCCAGACCAGCCCTTCCCGCCGAGCGGGTCATACCTGGATGGGGATCAGGGTGGGGCCGGTGCGCCGGGGGGCGTGTTCGAGGTACTGGCGGTAGCGTTCGTCGCAGTCCCCGGGTTCGTAGATGGTCACGCGGCCCGGGTCTGCCGGGTCGCCGTCCTGGTCCCGCTCGGGTTCGTCCCTGGTCCTGGCGCTGGCGAAGCAGG
>Ga0081540_1000592_pt1 | contig 34721 bp, 34 predicted proteins | sample TabmetS2T1R1_FD_71024 | JGI IMG/M metagenome (GOLD analysis project Ga0081540, IMG submission 71024) | Tabebuia heterophylla rhizosphere microbial communities from the University of Puerto Rico - S2T1R1 | ecosystem: Host-associated > Plants > Roots > Rhizosphere ...
CCAGCGCCTGCACGGCGGGGAGCGACGGGCCGGCGACCGCCGCGCCCGGCAGGTCCGGCACCGTCTCCTGGGAGGCGACCGAGATCGCCCGGTCGGCCGAGCCGGGGCTGCCGGCCATGAACGCGCTCTGCCCCTCGTTGCCCGCGGCGGCGACCACCGTGATGCCGGCCCCGGCCGCCGTGTTGGCGGCGACGGCGCTCGGATCGTCGGCCCCGCCGAACGGCGAGCTCACGCTCAGGTTGATCACGTCCACACCGTCGGCCATCGCCCGGTCGATGGCGTCGACGATGAGGTCCGTCGACCCCGTGCAGCCGAAGACCCGGTACGCGTAGATGCTCGCCCGCGGAGCGACCCCCGGCCCCACGCGGAACGTGTTGGAGGCGTAGGTCGAGGCGTCGTAGGGCCCGGCGTAGGGCGCGCCGTCCGAGAGCACCCCGCTGCCGGCGGCGATCCCGGCGACGTGGGTCCCGTGGCCATTGCAGTCGAGCGGGTCAGGGTCCGGCGCCGGGGTGTCGTTCGAGCCGCCGTTGTAGGCGTTGCCCACGAAGTCCCAGCCGCCGACCACCTTGGCGTTGGGGAACGCCGGCGTGCCGACCGTGAGCCCGTCGTCGGCCGCGAAGTCGGCCGGGTTGCCCGAGCCGCCGAGGTCCGCGTGGTAGTAGTCGACGCCGGTGTCGATGACAGCGACCTTCACGCCCGTGCCGGTCTTGCCGGTGTTCTGCCACGCCTGTGGCGCACCGATGTACGGAACGCCGTTGACGTTGTCGGGATGGTAGATCCGGTCAGGCCGCACCGCGACGACGCCGCTCAGCGAAGCGAGCTTCGCGACGTTGCTGCGCGCGATGCGCACGGCCATGCCGTTGTAGGCGTCCTGGAAGGTCGCGATGACCCGGCCTCCAGCCGCCTGGACCTGCGAGGCAACCGCGTCTTGCTTCGCCTTCAGGTTCGACCTGATCGAGTCCTTCTGCCCCTCCGTCAGGCCGTTGCCCTTGTCCTTGGCGTCGCCGTCCTGCTGCGCTACCGGAGCTCCTGTGAACTGCAGGACGACCGTGACCTCCTGCTGCTGGGTGAGCCACGCGGGCTTCCAACCCGCGACCTTGCTCAGACCCTTCGGGTCGAGCCGCTGGTATTTCGTGACGGACGTGGATCCGTCGTCGCTCGGCGACGTCGCGGCCTGAACGCCGACGACGAGCCCGAGAGCTGCGACGACGAGGCCGACGAACGTGACAGCGCGCAAGCGCGGCTGCACGGACGCGCCAGAAGTCTGCCTTCGGTGCAAGTCTGTTCTCCCCTCCTCCGTTTGCGGGCACCGGCTTGCGGCACCCCCGGCCAAGTCTCGGAGCCGCAGGCGGCGCTGCTCGCGAGGCGGGGAACGTAACACACCGCTTTACAGGGGAAAGAGGGCTGGCGGGGGGGGCGCCCCGGGGGGGGGGGGGCCCCCCCCCCCCCCGCCCCCCCCCCCCGCCCCCCCCGCGCCGCGGCGGGGGCGCGGCGGCGGGGGGGGGGGGGGGGGGGGGGGGGGGGGGATCCACTCCTCGGGCAGCGCCGCGCCGCCGTGGTCCGAGGAGAGGACGACCAGAAGGTTCTGCCGGCCTCCTGCCGCCTTCTCCGCGGCGGCGAGCAGATCCGCGATCTGCTTGTCCAGCCGCACCAGCGCGTCCTGCATCTCCCAGGAGTAGGGGCCGAACTGGTGGTACACGAGGTCGGTGGCGCTGAAGCTCACCGCGAGCAGGTCCGGAATGTCGTCCTTGCCGAGGCCCTCCGCGGTGATGGCCGCCTTCGCCGCCTGGACCAGCAGGTCATTGGCGAACGGCGACGAGGCGAACGCGGCGTAGGAGGGCGGACCCGGCGACGGCGCTCCGCCCTTCAGCGAGTGGGGGAAGGTCTTCCCCATCCCGTAGGACGGAGCCTCGAACGGCCGGTCGTCGTCGCCCAGGTACTGGGTGACGGGCAGCGCGAGGCTCCAGTCGGTGCCGAACGCCGCGTCGGGGATTCGCCGGTCGTTGAAGGTCCGGAGCCACGACGGCAGCTCCTTCATGTACGCGGTGCCGGTCACCAGCCGGCCCACCTGCTCGTTGAACCAGAACGCCTGGCCCAGCCGGCCGGCGAGCGCGATCGCCGCTCGCGCCTTCCCCGACAAGACAATGGCCTTGCCCCGCCCGGAGGTGAACAGCCGGAGGTGGTCGGCGAGCGTCTCGGCGAGCATCGGCTCCGGCGAGACGTCCTCGACCCCCGCCGGCGCATCGAGCGCAGGGTGCGTGGCATCCCAGAACACCGGCTCTTCCTTGCCGGTGGCCCGGTTCATCACCTTGTTGCCGACGACGCCGGTCCGCCAGGGATAGGCGCCGGTGGAGAGGACGCTGTGGCCGGGCGCGGTCGCCACCAGCGCCTGCTGGTAGCGCACGTCCGGATAGAACGCGCCCCCGTTGATGAGCTGGGCGAGCCCGGCCTTGAGCTGCGGGCGTGAGCGGAGGAGCAGGTCCGTTCCCAGCGCATCCACGGTGATGAACAGCGTGAGCCGGGGTGGCTTGGCGAGGGCGGGCGCGGCGAGGAGGACGAGTGCGAGAGCGAGAGCGCGGTTCATTCGGGGGCGGCCGCGGAGTGTACTCCGAGCATGGACGGCGCCTCGTGACGCTTGTCCCGCGTGCATCCCGACGCCTACCGTCTCCGACAGGAGGCTACGGATGTTCCAGGCGCGGGTGCGGGTGATCTACGGCGACACCGACCAGATGGGGGTCGTGTACTACGCGAACTATCTCCGCTACTTCGAGCTCGCGCGGAGCGAGCTCCTCCGCGCCCACGGAAGGAGCTACCGGGAGATGGAGGCCGAGGGGCTCAGCCTGCCGGTGGTGGAGGCCACTTGCCGGTACGTGGCGCCGGCCCGGTACGAGGACCTCCTCCTGGTGGGCATCGAGGTGCCGGAGGTCACCCGAGTGACGGTGACCTTCCGGTACGAGGTCACCCGCGAGGGAGAGTCCGCGGTGCTCTGCACCGGGAGCACCGTCCACGCCTGCCTCGGGAAGGCAGGCCGGCCGGCGCGCCTCCCCGACTGGGTGGCCGCGCTGGTGTCGCCGTCCACCGGCTGACGGTTGGGAATCGCCTCGCTCGAAGGAGCGGAGTACGGTCCGCCGCACCCGTGGGGAGGAGGACGTCGATGGAGCGCAACCTGGCGCTGGAGGTGGTGCGCGTCACCGAGCTGGCGGCGATCGCCGCGGCCCGGCTGCAGGGGCGCGGGGAGAAGAACCTGTCGGACCAGGCGGCGGTGGACGCCATGCGCCGTGCCTTCGACACCCTGCACATCCAGGGCACGGTGGTCATCGGCGAGGGAGAGCGCGACGAGGCCCCCATGCTCTACATCGGCGAGAAGGTCGGCCGGTGGAGCCCGGACGATCCGGGGATCGACATCGCGCTCGATCCGCTGGAGGGAACCAACCTCTGCGCCTACGGGCGGCCGGGGGCAATCGCCGTGGTGGCGCTGGCCGAGCGCGGCAAGCTGCTGAACGCGCCGGACACCTACATGGAGAAGCTCGCAGTCGGCCCAGGTGCGCGGGGGGTGATTGATCTGAGAAAGACCCCCACCGAGAACCTGCGCTCCATCGCCCGCGCGCTCGAGCGTGATCCGGGGGACCTGACCGTGGTCATCCTCGATCGGCCCCGCCACGAGGAGCTGATCCGCGAGGTCCGGACCGTCGGTGCTCGGATCAGGCTCATCGAGGACGGCGACGTCGCGGGCGGCGTGGCCACCTGCTTCCCCGAGACCGGCGTGGACGTCCTGATGGGCATCGGCGGCGCCCCGGAGGGCGTCATCACCGCCGCCGCGGTCAAGTCGGTGGGCGGCGACATGCAGGGCCGCCTCAAGCCGCGCAACGACGACGAGATCGCCCGCGCCCGGCGGATGGGCATCAGCGATCTCAACCGCATCTACACCGCAGAGGAGCTGGCTCAGGGCGAGGTGATGTTCGCCGCGACCGGCGTCACCTCCAGCGACTTCCTCCGGGGCGTGCGCTTCTTCGGCGGCGGCGCGGAGACCTGGTCCGTGGTGATGCGGAGCAAGACCGGCACCATCCGCTACGTCCAGGCCCAGCATCGCTTCGAGAAGAAGCCCGAGTACTTCTCCAAGCAGGCAGGAGGGCGCTGACCATGCCGGCGGCCACCCGGAGCATCGTCATCGACGTCCCGCCCGACCGGTTGTTCGACGTCATCGTCGACTACGACCGCTATGCCGAGTTCCTTCCCGAGGTGAAGGAGGCCCGCAGTCGCAACCGGAAGGGAAACGAGGTCGACGTGGACTACGGCATCGACCTCGTGAAACGCATCCACTACACGCTCCACCACGTCGAGGAGCGCCCGCGCACGGTGCGCTGGACGTTCGTGAAAGGCGACGTGATGCGCGACAACCACGGCAACTGGACGCTCGAAGCCACGCCCGATGGAAAGACGCGCGCCACGTACACCATCGAGGTGGGAGTGGGTCCCCTGGTACCGCGGTCCATCGTGAACATGCTGGTCGATCAGTCGCTCCCCAAGCTGCTGGAAGCATTCAAGAAACGAGCAGAGGCCCGATAGTCCAAAGGGGATCCGGACCGATGCTTGCTGGGGCAACCTCAGGCATTACAATGAGGGCTGAAGGCCGGTAACTCGCTGGCTTCGTCGGAGAGAACGGAATGATCGACAGCTTCGTCATCGACCAGGTCAGCCGCCGGGATCGGCGGGAGCGCGACGAGCGCGATCGACCGGCGGTGGAGCTGCCACTTCCGACTCCCGATGAGCCCGAACGCCCGGTGCGCCGGAGCGACGAGGACGGCCGCGACGAGAAGCCGAAGCGCGGCGTCGTCGTCATCGACCTCCGTCAGCTGCACTAGAGCTCACTCGAGCCGCGCGGCGACACACGTTCGTTGCGGCCGTCCTTGCCCGCGCTCGTGGAGGGTGCGTACAAGGCCGGCCATGACCGAGATCATCGACATCGGCGCCCGGGAGATCCTCGACTCCCGTGGCAATCCCACGGTGGAGGTCGAGGTGACGCTCGACGGAGGTGACGTCGGCCGGGCGGCGGTGCCCTCCGGCGCGTCCACCGGCGCACACGAGGCGGTCGAGCTCCGCGACGGCGAGGCCGCGCGCTACGGGGGCAAGGGCGTTCGCAAGGCCGTGACCAACGTGCGCGACGTCATCGCCGCGGCAGTGGTGGGCATGGATGCGCTCGACCAGTCCGCCGTCGACACGCGGATGCTCGAGCTCGACGGCACGCCCAACAAGGGAAAGCTCGGCGCCAACGCCATCCTCGGAGTGTCGCTGGCCACGGCCCACGCCGCGGCCCAGGCCATCGGGCTTCCGCTCTGGCGCTACGTGGGCGGGGTGCAGGCGCGGATGCTGCCCGTTCCCCTGATGAACATCCTCAACGGCGGGGCGCACGCCGATACCCGGGTGGACTTCCAGGAGTTCATGATCGTCCCCGTCGGCGCGCCCACCTTCGCCGAGGCTCTGCGGATGGGTGCCGAGGTCTTTCACGCCCTCAAGAAGGGGCTCAAGTCCCGGAAGCTCGCCACCGGGGTGGGGGACGAGGGCGGCTACGCTCCGGACCTGCCCACCAACGAGGAGGCGCTGGTCCTGGTGACCGAGGCCATCTCCGCCGCCGGGTACGCGCCGGGCAAGGACATCGCCCTGGCCCTGGATGTGGCGGCCAGCGAGTTCTTCGACCGCAAGAGCAAGAAGTACACGCTCAAGGGCGAGGGCAAGTCCTACGACGCGGCCGGTCTGGTGGGCTTCTACGAGCAGCTGGTGCGCAAGTACCCCATCGTCTCCATCGAGGACGGGATGGCGGAGGACGACTGGGAGGGATGGACGGCGCTGACCCGCGCCATCGGCGGCGGCGTGCAGCTCGTCGGCGACGACGTCTTCGTCACCAACGTGGAGCGGCTGGCCCGGGGAATCGACGGCGGGGTGGGGAACGCCATCCTGATCAAGGTGAATCAGATCGGCACGCTCACCGAGACCATCGCCGCGGTGCAGATGGCGCACCGGGCAGGCTACCGCACGGTGATGAGCCACCGCTCGGGCGAGACCGAGGACGTGACCATCGCCGACCTGGCGGTGGCGCTGGACTGCGGGCAGATCAAGACCGGCTCGCTCTCCCGGAGCGATCGGGTCGCCAAGTACAACCAGCTCCTCCGGATCGAGGAGTCTCTCGGCGCCGGGGCGCGCTACCCGGGCCGGGGCGCGTTCGGGCGCGGGCGGGGCTGACCATCCGTCTCCTGGTCCTCAACGACGACGGCATCGGGTCCGCCGGGATCGCCGCGCTCGCCGAGGCAGTGGAGCCGCTCGGAGAGGTGTGGGTGGTGGCGCCGGAGCACGAGCAGAGCGCGGCCTCGCACGCCATCTCGCTCACCCGGCCGCTCCGCATCCGGAAGGTGAAGGAGCGCTGGTTCTCGGTGGACGGGACGCCCACCGACTGCGCCTACCTGGCCATCCACCACCTGATGAAGGACGAAGGGCCAGCCCTCGCGGTCTCCGGCATCAACCACGGCCCGAACATGGCGGACGACGTCATCTACTCCGGGACGGTGGCCGCAGCGATGGAGGCGACGTTGCTCGGGGTTCCGGCGATCGCCTTCAGCCTCGTGGCTCGCGGGCGTCCGATGGACTTCACCCACGCCGCTCGGTTCGCGCGCTCGCTGGTCGAGGCTGCGCTCTCGCAGCCGCTCCCACCCCGGCTCCTCCTGAACGTCAACGTGCCCGGCTTCGTCGAGCCGCGGGGCTGGGCGGTGACCCGGCTCGGGCGGCACACCTACGGAAACCAGGTGGTGGAGAACCGGGACCCGCGGGGCCGCCGGTACTACTGGATCGGGGGTACGGAGTACTCCCACGTGGATCTCCCGGGGAGCGACTGCAATGCGGTGCTCGAGGACCAGCTGATCTCGGTCACCCCCGTGCTTCTCGACATGACCGACCTGCAGCGGATGGAGGAGCTGATGCGCTGGCCGGTGGATGGCTTCGAGCGGCAGGGTCCGGCGAAAATCTGATGTCCCCCGGGTTCCGGGGTACACCTGTACGCTGGAGGCGTGTTCCCTGGTCCTTCGGGCTCCCACCCGGACCGTGGTGGTCGCGGCCGCTCGGCGGTCCGGTACCGGTGTGCTCGCCTGCCTAGGTCTGCTGACGCTTCTCTCCGCGGGTTGCGGAACGCCCGCGAGCGGGGAGCGCCCGGGTCATCGCACGTCCCTCCGGACCGATGATCTCCCGGCACCGCGGCGCATGACGCCCGACGGCCCGCGGGTGGTGCTCGCGCCCGCGCACGCCGAGCCGGACCTGGTGGATGATCGACCGGCGACGGCGGCGCCGGCCGCGCCCCCATCGTCGCCCGGCACCCATCGGGTGGTGGCCGGGGAGACGCTGTACCGGATCGCTCGCGGGCTCGGCATCACCCCGGCAGCGCTGGCGCAGATGAACGGCATCTCGGTGTCGACACCGCTCGCGGTGGGGCAGGTGCTGGTCGTTCCCGCGCCGGCGCCCAGGGGCGGCGCGCCGGCTGCTCCCCCCCCGCCCGGCAGGCGAGAGGAGGCGCGTGGCGAAGACGAGGACGAAGAGCCAGGCGTGCTTCCGCCGGCGCTCGCCGCAGCGTTCGACGCCGCAGGTAAGCCGGCCGGAGCGCTCCGTCCCTCGAGCGCGCCGCCCGCGGAGCTGGGCGCTCAGTCGGGGCGTGCCGCGCCTCCTGCCGGCCGGGACGGTCGGGTGCCCGGACGGATCGAGTCCAGCGTGCTCGGTGCACTCCCACCGACGCAGGCGGGCAAGGCGCCGGTGGCGAGTCTCCGGCGAGGCTCGGGGCAGCTCCAGTGGCCGCTCCGCGGCGTGCTGTACGCGCGGTTCGGGAGGAAGGGAAAGTCTCCGCACGACGGCATCGACCTGGCCGCGCCCGCGGGCACCCCAGTGCGGACCGCGGGCGCGGGCTCGGTGCTCTTCGCCGGGCCCCAGCAGGGCTACGGCCTGCTGGTGATCGTCGAGCACCTTCATGGGCTGGTGACGGTGTACGCGCACAACCGCGACCTGCGCGTCCGGACCGGGCAGCAGGTCCGCGAGGGCCAGGTCATCGCCACCGTCGGAGAGTCGGGGAAGACCAGCGGCCCGCACCTTCACTTCGAGGTGCGTCAGGACGGAGCGCCCGTCGACCCGCTGGACTTCCTCGGGCCGCCCCCGAGCTCCTGAGCCGGTGCCCGACTCGCTCACCGTCGAACGCACGTCGGAGTGAGGGCCGAGTTCGGGATGGTGGCGTTCCGGACGCCGCTGTACCGTCGCGGCGGGTCAACATGCCCGAGCCCCTCGAGATCACGCTGCGCGCCGCATCGCGGGCAGATGCCGCGGACATCGCCGCCGTCTGGCATCGCGGATGGAGCGACGGTCACCTCGGGAACGTTCCCGAGGCGCTCCACGCGCATCGTCGTCTGGTCGACTTCCAGAAGCGCGTGCCTCCGCGGATCCCGACCACCACGGTGGCGATGGTCGGTCAGGAGATCGTGGGGTTTGTCACCGTGCACGACAACGAGGTCGAGCAGCTCTACGTCGCCGCCTCCGCCCGGGGAGCCGGTGTGGCCGCAGCGCTCCTCCGGCACGGAGAGAAGGTGATCTCCGCGCGATACCCGAAAGCCTGGCTCGCAGTGGCGGTGGGCAACGCCCGCGCCCGACGGTTCTATGCCCGGGAAGGCTGGTCCGACGCTGAGGCGCTCGACTATCCGGCAGAGACCGCCGCCGGCCCGGTCATGGTGGCCTGCCGGCGCTACGAGAAGGTCGTCCGCTGAAGTCTTCGGCGGTCGCGCCGGGTGGCGGAGGGCGGGTACCGCCGGGGCGCGCGAGTCACCGCAGCTCGCTGCACCCGATCCCGACGATCTCCTCGGGCCTCCCTCAACCGGCTGGCGCGTCGAGGAACGTGGTGATGAGCGTCGGAAGCCACGGCGGCGGGTGACAGATCGCCCGGTGGTCGGTGTTTGGAAGGATCGCCAGCTGGGCGTCCGGCAGCAGCCGGTACAGCGCCACGCCGTGCTCGGGGCGGACCACGTCCCGGTCGCCGAGGAGCACGAGGGTCGGCGCTCGGATGGAGCGGATCTGCTCCGGAGTCCAGTCCTCGAAGCTCTTCATCTGGTCCACGCTTTTCCGGAACATCGTCGGGAGGTCGTCGGGGCGAGGAGCCACCTGGCGGTAGGCCTCCTGGAGCTCGCCGGGCATGTCCTCGAGCCTGGCGTGGTCGAATCCCGCCCAGAAGGCCGGATCGACGCCGTCACGGCTGAACATCGCCGACTCGATCACCAGCTTCCGGACGACCTCGGGATGGCTGAGCGCGATCTCGAGAGCGATCTGCCCACCGTTGCTGAAGCCCATGAAGTCAGCGCGAGAGACGCCGAGCTGACGGAGAAGCGCCACCGCGTCCTCCGCCGACTGTCGGAAAGAGAAGGGGCGGTCCACGTCGGCCGTGCGCCCGTGCCCCTGGCGATCGTAGACGATGACCTGCCTGCTCCTGGACAGCGCCGGAATGACGTCTGCGAACGATGTCTCGAAGGTCGAGCCGCCGCCGTGGAGGAGCACGAGCGGCGGTTCCCCGGGCCCACCCGAGCCGTGCAGCTCGTAATAGAGCCGCATGCCGTTCACGGGTGCGTAGCTCTTCTGGGCGGCACAGCCGGCGGCGAGGACTCCACCGAGAACGGCGGCGGGGAGGAGTGGGCCACGACGAGCGGACCACGAAGACGTGCTCGGAGTACGTTTCATGGGAGAGAAGACGGGCGGGACCCTTCGGAGGATAGCGCCCGTCGTCCGGTCGGCGTCATGAGGCATCCGAGCGCGAACCCGCGGCGGCTCCGACCACGCTCCCGCTGGCGAAGCCGTCCAGCGCCCCGGATGGTCCGTCCACCTCGACGCCCCGGAGGCTGTCGTCCTTCTCGGGGGTCGAATGACTCGCTCGCTGAAACGAATGGTTAAGGCGTTGATCATTCGCTCGGCGAGCGAATGAGTTCTGGCATCGATTTCGCTCGGGGCCGCTCGGGTGATTCCTCGATGGCTCAAGGAGCAGGAAGGTCCGCCCACCTGGGCGAGCACCGAACGGCTGGGGAACCTGCTCGGCGCGGTCGCACTTGCGGTGACGGATCGGCTGCAAGGGGCGCTTGGCTCCTCTTCAGGCTGCTCGATCCACTGGGTCGGCGCGCTGCAGTGGATCGGACGATTCCCGGGCATCCGGCCCGGCGACCTGGCGCGGGTCCTGGAGATTGGAACGCCGGCCGTGAGCGGCCTCGTCTCGCGGCTTCGGAAGGAGGGTCTCATCCTCGTCACGCGGGACCGACGCGATCAGCGAGAAGTGGCACTGCGCCTCTCGGAACTCGGCGCTCGCCGCGTTCGGCTTGCGATCCGGGCTCGCGCTCGCTTCCTCGAGTCGCTGATCAAGCCGCTCCCGGTCGTTCTCTTGCCGCGGCTGACGAAAGCCTGCGAGCGGCTTCTGGCCATGATCGCAGACACGCCGCGGGCCGCCCTCGCCACCTGTCGCCACTGCGACTGGAGCGTGTGTCGAATGGATGCGGAAGTACCTTGCCCGGTGGTGCTCACCACCGCGAGGCGGACTGGCCCGACCGGCAGTTTCAGCGACGGGCTGGAGTCGACGGCTCGCTACGAGGACCGACGGACCATCGACGGAACCGAGCCGCCGATCCAGCTCTGGCTAGAGCCGGCGAACGTGGCGTTCGAGCTTGGCAGCGGGCGGCGGGTCGAGGTGCTGTGCCATGGCCCGTGGCCTGGACGGATCGAGCTCGAGCGTTCACCCGAGGGACACGTCGCGCTCTATGCCTGGGAACGGGCGACCTTCACCGTCCTCGAAGCCGAACGGGAGATCTTCGTCGAGGAGCGACCGCTCGGGCTGCGCACGCCGCGCGGGACCTCGATGCGAAGGCGGATCGAGTCTCTGTTCGGGAAGTTCGAAGATCGTCGGGCGAGGTCCCCCCGGCGTTGGCTGTGAGCGGGCAGGCCGGAGTCCGCCCAGAAGCAGACCAGCTCGGGCCGAGGATGACGCCGGGCAGTGCCCTCCCGAAGCCCGGCGTCCGCCAGGAGCCAGTCCAGAGCAAACAGCTCGGGGAACTCAGTGTTCGTACGGTGCAGGCCCGGACAACGCGCGGGATCGAGGAGCGGCGGGCGGCTCCGAGCCGGGGCGAGAGACGGTGCCAAGACCCTCCGCAGCGCTGCTGAGCGGGCCCGGGCGGCTCAGCCCTCAGTGGACCTTCCGGTAAACGCCCACCACCTGCCCGAGGATCATCGTGGACCGGAACTGCGAGCGATGGACGTAGATCGGTGCCATCGTCTTGTTCGCCGGCTGGAACCGGATCCGGTCGCCCTCGGGGTAGTAGCGCTTGCAGGTGGCCTCGTCCTCGATCAGCGCCACCACGATCTCGCCCTCGCGCGCCGACGGCGTCTTGCGCACGAAGAGGTAGTCCCCGTCGTGGATGCCGTCGTCGACCATCGAGTCGCCCTTCACCCGGAGCGCGAAGACCTCCTTGCCGTTGCCACCCAGCAGGAAGCTGTCGATCCGGACCGAGTCCTCGACGTTCTCCACCGCGAGCAGCGGGGCGCCGGCAGCCACCTTCCCGAGCAGTGGCACCTCGATCATCCCCGAATCGCGCCGCGGAGCGCCCATCCCGAGCACCAGCCGGGCGCGCTTCGTCGGCACCAGCGCACGGGACTGCTGCTCACCTCGCAGGAGGTACCCCTTGCGCTCCAGGGCCTTGAGATGGTCGTTCACCCCGTTGGTGGACCGGATGTCCATCTCCTCGCCGATCTCGCGAATGGTGGGCGGGAAGCCGCGCTCCTCGGTCTGTCGGACGATGAAGTGGAGGATCTCTCGCTGTCTGCCCGTCAGCTCTTCCATCGTGCCCTCCGCTGGACGCCTCCCAAGCGAGTTCCACCCTGCCTGAACGGGCGTGCAGAGTCAACACTTTCGCCCCGCCCGGCGAAAACCTGCAACTCCCGGGAGGCCTGTGGGAAGGTCTCGATCCACCCGTGCCCATTCGTCTCGTGGCCGCTCTGCTGCTCGGCGCTCTGGCTGCCGCGGCCTGCTCCGGAGTGAAGGTCCGCCAGGGTCCCCAGGCAGGGGAGGTCGTGACCGAGCGGACCCGGTACCGGTTCGGGGAGCCAGGGAGCGACTGGCGCCGGGTGTCGCTCGGAGACGTGGACGTCTCCTGGGTGCGAGACTCCAGCGGTCACGCCCTCTCGGTGAACTCGACGTGCTCGGATTACAACGAGGCTTCGCTCACGGCGCTGCGCCGGCAGCAGATGGTGGGCTTCACGGCGACCGAGCGGGTCGAGGAGCATGAGGAGATGGTGGACGGACGCGCGGCGCTCTTCTCCCGCTGGCGAGCCAAGCTCGACGGTGTCCCGGTCGAGCTGGGCCTGATCACCTTGAAGAAGGACGGCTGCATCTACGACTTCACCTACACCAGCCCGGCCGGCGCCTACGACGCGCAGTCGCAGGCGCTCAGCAGGCTGGTGCAGGGCTTTGCCACGGAGCGAGTGAAGTGACCGCGCCGGACGACCAGTACAGCTCCGAGGAATCGGACCGCGAGTCGCTCGCCGAAATCGTCGGTCAGGAGCTGGAGAGCCTCCTGCCGTTCCGGGACAAGCTCCGCCGGGGCATCGCGCAGATGGGCGGGATGTTCGTCCTCGCCGGTCGCGCCCTGGCCCGCGGGGTCCAACCACCGTCGAGCTTCGGCGCCATCGTCTACCAGGTGGAGTCGCTCGGGGCCCGCTCGGTCGCCATCGGCACGCTGACCGCCGCGTTCGCCGGGCTGGTCATCGCCATCCAGTTCGGGTTCTTCCTCGCCCGCTTCGGCGTCCAGCACACCGTGGGCAAGGTGGTGGTCCTCACCCTGTTCCGGGAGCTCGCGCCGGTGCTCACCGCGCTCACCGTGGGCGCGCGGATCGGCAGCGGCATCGCCGCAGAGCTCGGCTCGATGACGGTCACCGAGCAGATCGACGCGGTGCGTGCGCTCGGCGCGGACCCGATCAAGCGGCTGGTGGTGCCCCGGGTCTACGCCTGCCTGGTGGTGATGCCGATGCTGACCGTGCTCGCCGACGTCACCGGGTTCCTGGCCGGCGCCTGGGTCACCAAGTTCGAGTACGACATCTCCTTCGCTCAGTTCTTCACCTCCGCCCTGGACACCGTCGACGAGAGCGACTTCCTCTCCGGGGTGGGCAAGTCCGTGGTCTTCGGTCTGATCATCGCGGTGGTGGGCTGCTACAAGGGCCTCAACGTCGAGGGTGGGACCGAAGGGGTAGGGCGAGCCACCACCCAGACGGTGGCTGTCTCCTCTGTCGCCGTCTTGCTCGCGGATTTCTTCCTGACCAAGCTCCTCCTCACCATCACGTGACCGCGCCCGCAGCCACGCCCGCCTCGCCCGAGGTGCTGATTCGCTTCGAGGGCCTCCGGAAGGCTTTCGGCCCCAAGGTCGTGTTCGACGACCTGTCGCTCGAGGTGCGCCGGGGCGAGACCCTCACCGTCATCGGCGGCTCGGGTGCGGGAAAGAGCGTCCTGCTGAAGTGCCTCATCGGCCTGATGGACCCCGACGACGGGCACATCGTCTTCGACGGGCAGGACCTCACCGGCTTCGGCGAGAAGGAGTTCCTCCCCATCCGACGCCAGGTGGCCATGGTGTTCCAGGCGTCTGCGCTGTTCGACAGCATCTCGGTGGGGGAGAACATCGAGTACCCCCTCCGGGTCCACTTCCCCGAGATGTCCGACGAGGAGCGCGCCCGGAGGGTGGCGCGGGTACTCTCCCTGGTCAACCTGCCGGGCATCGAGGCGATGCGCCCCTCGGATCTCTCCGGAGGCATGCGCCGCCGAGTGGGGCTCGCTCGGGCCATCGCCACCGAGCCCCACGTCATCCTCTGGGACGAGCCCACCACCGGGCTGGACCCGATCAGCACCCGCATCATCGACGACCTGATCAGGGGCATGCGGGCCAAGCTCCACGCGACCTCGATCGTGGTCACCCACGACATGCAGAGCGCCTTCACCGTGTCGGACCGCATCGCCATGCTCGCCAATCGCAAGATCGTCCAGGTGGGCACCGTCGCCGAGATGCGGACCAGCACCGTCAAGGAGGTCCGGGCCTTCCTCGACGCCCGCAAGGGCGAGGCCCGGCTGGACTGACCGATGACCACCGGGACCGCCACCCAGCGCGAACGCCGCCTCGTGGTCCGGGCGGGGCTCTTCGTGGGCATCGCCTTGTTTCTCTTCGGCATCGTGGTCCTCCTCATCGGCAAGGAGAACCGACTCTTCGAACGGCAGGTCCGCTACCACGCCTTCTTCGAGAGCGTGGAAGGCCTCAAGCGCGACTCGCCGGTGTGGCTGGGCGGCCTGGAGGTGGGACGGGTGGTCTCCATCTCTTTCTCGCCGGACCTGGGCGACAAGAAGATCGACGTGGTCGTCGAGATGTCCAAGTCCTTCGCCGCGCGCGTGCGCACCGACTGCGTGGCCCGGGTCGGCGGGCGGGGCGTGCTCGGGGACAAGGCGATCGACATCTCGCTCGGGACCTCCGAGGGAGACCTGATCCCGATCGGCGGAACCATCCCCAGCGGCTCGTCCGGCGACCTGACCTCGCTCCTCAAGTCGGGCGGGGCGCTGATGGACAACCTGGTCGCCGCCAGCGAGAACGTCCGCAGGATCAGCGACGCCTTCGGCCAGCCGGAGGTTGCGCGGGACCTGACCGCCTCTCTGGCCAGCGTCAAGAGCATCCTCCAGGGAATCGAGAAGGGGAACGGGGCGCTGCACGCCCTCATCTACGACCAGAAGGGCGCGGCCCAGACCCGGGAGTTGCTGGACAGGCTCGCCGGCGCGTCCGGACAGGCCGAGCGTGCCCTGGAGCAGGTGACCCTCATCCTGGAGGGCGCCCGCAAGGGAGACGGGGCGCTGCACGCGCTCCTCTACGATCCCAAGGCCGGCAAGGCGGTGGGTCAGCTCGGAGACGCGGCTGGAGAGATCGCCACGCTGCTCCGCGACGCGCGCACCACCGAGAACGGTGCCATCCACCAGCTCGTCTACGGTGACGCGAAGGACCTCTTCAAGAACCTGGGCACGATGTCCGAGGATCTCCGGGTCATCACCGGGAAGATCCGGGCGGGGGAGGGGACGCTGGGGGCTCTGGTGGTCGACCCGAGCGTCTACGACGACCTCCGGACAGTGCTGGGCAACGTGAAGCGCAACAAGGTCCTCCAGGAGCTGGTGCGCATCACCGTGAGCAACAAGGGCGGCATGGACCAGGCCGGACGTCCCACCGACGGGCGTCCACTGAGCACCGTCTCCCAGCCGCCGCCCCCGCCGCCCCCGCAGCCCACGGCTCCGCGCTCGGACGCCACCCAATGACCCCCGAGGAGCCGGCAGCCCCCGCGGCCGCGTCCGTCGGGTGGATGCTCCGGCTCGGAGCCCGGGCAACGGTGTCCTCGGTCCTCGCGGTGCTGGCGCTCGCGGGGGTGATCTCCGCCTCCCAGGTGGTGTGGCGCACGTTGCCGAACGTGCTCTTCTTCGGTGACCCGGCGCTCCGGCTGCAGAGGACGCTCCTGCTCTCGGGCGCGGCGCTGCTCGTGCTCACCTCGCTGGTGCGGGCGGTCGTGCTCGCGGTGGCGGTGCACGCGGGGGCGGAGCGGCTCCGCTCGGCTGCGCCGAACCGGTCGATCTCCCCTGCCCGCGCAGGTCTCCGGGGCATCGCCTGGGCCGCCGTCGCGGTGCTGGTCGATCAGCTGCTCGGGCTCTGGTTCTGGGGAGTGCTGCTGGCCAGCGGGGTCGCGGCCTTTCTCGGGGGTCCGGTGGTCTCGCTCCTGGGCATCTCCGGGGTGGCCCTCGCGCTCACCCTCGGCCTGTTCCTCGGCCCGGCAGCGGCGCTGTGGCTCGAGCTGGGAATGGTCGCCTCGGTGGTGAGGCCGGCGCGTTTCGGGGAGGCGGCGAGCATCTCCGTGGGGACCTTGCTCGCTCGTCCCGGGGCGGTGGTGGCCCTCTGGCTGCTGACGGCGGTGCCGGCGGGCTTCCTCGCTGCCGGCGTCCAGGTGCTGCAGGCGGGAGCTCCCGGGCCGAGCCCGGCCGCCGCCGCTGCCGGCGGTGTCGCCGTGATTCTCGTGGGGCTCATCGAGGCGCTGGCGACGTTGCTCCGGCTCGACGCGCTCGCGGCCCTGGTGCTCGATCGGATGGCCGAGCTACCGCCTGCGCCGGTGAAGCCACGGGCGGAGCCTGTCCCGGTGGCCACGCTGGTCCCTCCGACCCAGGTGGTCGAGGCGCGCCCCGTGGGCCCGATGACGCCCTGGGGCGAGGGAGGGCCCCGATGAACCTGCAGGGCTTCCATCACCTGGCGATCCAGGTGAAGGCGCTGGAGGACGTCGCCGGCTTCTATCGCGAGGTGCTCGGACTCCAGGAGATCGAGCGGCACCACGCGGACGACGGAAGGCTGCGGAGCATCTGGCTGGACGTGGGCGGCGGAGGGTTCCTCGCGCTGGAGCGGGTGGAGGCCACTCCCTCGCCCGACCCGGCCTTCCGCGACGGCCGGCCGGGGCTGTTCCTCGTGGCGTTGCGGATTCCCCGGGCGGACCGCGCCCGCATCCGCGCCGAGCTCGACCGGCGCGGCATCCCACTGGTCCACGAGACGCGCTGGACCCTCTATGTCCGGGATCCGGAGGGGAACCGGGTGGCGCTCAGCCACCATCCCGACGGCTGAGCCGGGCTCAGCGCCCCAGGACGCTCAGCTCCCCGTTGTTCAACACGTAGAGGCGGCCCCGAGGGTCGATCGACGTCGGGGTGTAGGCGGCTCCAAGCGCCCGGTTGAGGAACGTCCGTTCCTTGAGCACGCCGCCCTGTCCGATGACGTAAGCGAAGCCGTCCTCGGCATTGGCGTGCACGTTCCCGTCGCGGTCGACGACCGGCGCGTTGACGCACCACTCGAAGCCGTTGGGATGGACCTCCCCATCGGGGGTGGTGTCGCTGCAGGAAAGCGTTCCGTCCGGGAGGCGGGTGCATACCTGCGTCTGCGTGTTCTTGAACTGCCACTCGACGGTGAGCTCCTTGCTGAGCTGGGTCATGAAGAATGGGCCGCCTTCGGGGTTCAGCTCGAAGTAGTGGTTGTCCTTCATCACGATGGAGTACGTCCCGTCGTGGCGATACACGGCGGGCGTGGTGTCCCAGCCGAAGGTGTACGTCGCCATCAGCTCGCCGGATCGACCGAGCTTGAGAAGGTGACCCCGGCCGAAGTTGTACCCGTCGAGGGCGCCATAGAGGACGTTTCCATCGGGGAGGGCGACCGGCGATGAGGACGAGGTGTCGTTCACCTGCAGCGCGGGCTGGAACCCGGTCGCCGGCTCCACGCCGAGCTCGTAGAGGGGAGTGCCGTCGGCTGCCACCGGGCAGACCAGCGGGGTGGGAGAGAGGAGCACTCCGCACCCATCGTGCACGATGCTGCGGAGGGACGTCGCCCACTTGAGCTCGAGGTTGGGCCGGAATGCGACGACGTAGCCGTAGCGCTCGTTGAACGCGTCGGTGGTTGCGGTGAACACCGTCCCATCGGGGCCAACCGCCGGCGTCACGTTGATTCCGGCGCGCTGCCCGCCGCACTCGAACTGGGGTGGGGTGAGGCCGGGTGGAGGCCAGGGCCGGGGCGGCCGGGGGAACATGAAGTTGAACGCGGTGAAGCACAGATCACCGGGTCGCGGTGCACCGGGGAGGAGCCCGTCGTAGGCCACCACCTTGCTGGTTCCCCACGGCGTCGCGCGCACGAGATACCCGGTCTCGCCGAAGGTGAACGGGTCGATGCGCACCACGTTCCAGTACAGGAACCCCTGCCGGTCCACGGTGATGCCGCCGCTCACGTAGGCGTTCGGGTCCACCGTGCCGAAGGGGTTGATGCGCTGGATCTGCCGGCCGTTGGCCTTGAGCACCTGAAACACCGTTCCACCCGCGCCGGGCACGTAGAGGAAGGGTCCCCAGAGCGCCGGCTGGAACATCGGCTCCCAGAAGGTGTTGGGGTAGGGCTTCCAGTCGCTCGCGAAGGTCCATCGCTCGTGGAGCTTGCCGTCCCGGCCCCAGCGATAGGCTTTCTCGGTCCAGATCTGCTGCGCGACGTTGGCCGGATCGAAGCCGCACGGGAAAGGCTCGAAGGAGCCTGGTGGATCGCAGGGGGTGTACGTCCCCGCCTTGGACATCATGAAGACGTTGTCGTCGCCGTCGGTGAGCGGGACCTGATAGTGGACGAAGAGGGCGCCGAAGCCCTCGGCGATCTCCAGGTCCTGGAACCGGTCGTAGACGATGTGCGCGAGCTCGCGGTGCTGCGGCTGGCCACGGGCGCAGGCCTGGCCATCGTGCGCCGCGCTGCCGCCCCACTGGTCCCAGCCGCAACGGTCGTCGCCCCAGCCAAGCGCAAGCCCGGCCGCGACGAGCAGATGCAAGAGCAACCCTTCCATGGAGCCCCCCCGAGAAAGTCCGCCGCGAGCCTAGTGCGGTCCAGGCTCGCGGCGTAGTCCGGGAAGGGAGACGGCTGCAGCGCGAGAGCTGCTAGTGGTGGTCCTCCATCAGCTCGGGGTTGTGCCACCAGTGCGTGGCCCGGGAGCGCTCCACCCCCGGCGCGGCCGGAATGGTCTGCTGCGACCGGAGGGTGTTCTGCAGCCCGCCCGGAGAGACGAAGGGAAGCATCAGCTCCGGCACGGTGTAGAGCCGCCCGTTCTTCATCACCCCCTGCACCTTCGCCAGGTCCTCGATGGTGGTGAGTGGGTCACCGGCGATGAAGGCCAGGTCCGCCAGCTTCCCCGGCTCCACGGTCCCGAGGTCCTTCCCCACGCCGACCTCCGTCGCCGTGAGAGAGGTGGCCGACTCGAGCGCCTCCCACGGCTCGAGCCCTCCCAGCCGCACCTGCGCCCGGAGATTCAGGTGGAGTGCGGTGGCCACGTTGTCCAGGGGTGAGTCGGTCCCGGCGAGGATCACCCCGCCACCGCGGCGGATGGCGGCGACGGTGTTCTCCTCCTTCTGCAGGCTGTCGCGGGCGACGGTCTGGTCGGTCCCGACAGCCGCATCCCGCTTGGCCACCAGGAGCACCTGATCCCACGGAGTGTTCAAGGTGGTGAGCCGCGGGTCCTCCACCATCGTCGGGTCGTCGGCGTACAGGGTGGAGCTGAAGGTGGTGCTGATGTCGAAGGCGTCGGTCGTCTTGAACACCGTCCGGAAGTCCTCGTAGCTGACGCCCGCGAAGGAGCGGGTGTACGAGAAGCCAGTCCGGGTGGTGGCGCTCACGTGCGTCTGCCCGTCCTCGCCGTAGGCCATGGGCGCGAGCATGTAGTGCGACGCCGTCCACACCTTCATCCGGTCGTGCACCCGCTGGGTGATCCGTGCGTTGTCCTCGTGGCGGAGGCGGACGTAGGTCTTCACCATGTCGTAGTCGAGGGCCTGCGCCCGGGAGATCTCCCGCTCGAACTGCTCGTCCGATCCATAGGTCGGCCGCATGAAGTTGTAGAAGACGCGCTCGCCGTCGATCGCCTCGCCGGTGGCGAAGTGCCGCGGGCCCACCCGCTGCCCCGAGGAGTAAGCCTCCCGCGTCTCCGCGGCCCGGTAGACGGGATCGCCCACCGAGTTGGTCGAGGTGACCCCGTAGACCATCCACAGCCTCCCGAGCCTGGCGCCGTAGAACTTCCCGGAGATCCACTCGTGGGTGTGCGACTCCCAGAGGCCGGGGATGACCGTGAGCTGCGAGGCGTCGATGAACCGGGCGGTCTCGTCCCCCGGGTCTCCGCCGGCGGCCTGATGCGGCCGGATCTTCTTGATCCGGTTGCCCTCGATGACGATGTCCACGTCCTCGCGGACGTTGGGGCCGTGGCCGTCCCAGAGCTTTCCGGCATGGACGATGACCCGGCCATGCGAGGCCTGCGGCTTCCAGGACAGGTCGAGCGGCACGGTGGTGGGAGTGCCGCCCTCGCGAGGAATCATCCGCAGCTCGCCGTTGGAGAGGTAGAGGAGGCTCTTCGAGTCACCGCTCCAGGTGGGCGCGTCGGTGACCTCGAAGTTGATTCGCTTCGCCTCACCGGTGGGCACGCCGTGCTCGTCCACCGGACGGACCCAGAGCGCGCTCTCCATCACGAACGCCACCGCCGAGCCGTCCGGCGCGTAGACCGGCCCGTCCTCGCCGCGGGTGCTGATCGACTTGAACGGTGCCGGCTCGGTGTAGGTCAGCGCGCCCGAGGCCACGTCCACGGTGAGGATCTGGCTCGTCCCCTCGCGGAAGCGGAGGGTGTAGGGCTTGAGCGCTCCGACCGCGATCGTGTTGCCGTTCTTGAACCAGCTGGGCTTGCTGGGGGCGAAGAGCGAGGCGATGACCTGCCGGACGTTCCCGCTGGCCAGGTCGACGACGAAGGTGGCCCCGGTCTGGTTCTGGAAGGCCAGCTGGGAGCCGTCCGGCGACCAGGTGGAGGAGACCTCGGCGCCAACGATGGACGTCACCCGGGTCTCGTCCCCGCTCTCGAGGTCGAGGACGTAGAGATCCTCGGTTCCCGCCTTGTCCGACGAATAGGCGATGCGCTTGCCGTCCGGCGACCAGGAGGGGTCGCACTTGTAATAGCTGTCGCCGGTCAGCTGCTGGGGCGCCTCGCCGATCTTCATCAACCAGAGCTGGTTGAGGGCCTGGAAGACGACCCGCGTGCCGTCCGGAGAGAGCGCGGGACCCACGATGCCCTTCGCCTCGCGCGAGTCGGTGGAGTCGAAGTCGAAGTGCTTGCGGTTGTATCGCTGCCGCTGCATCCGGTAGGCGGCGGAGAAGGCGATCTCGTCGGTGCTCCCGCCGCCGACGTTCGTCACCCGGATCTTCCCGTCGGCGGTGTAGAGCAGCCGATCGTTGGAGAGCCAGTTGGCGTGGAAGGGGAAGACGTCGTTGCTGGTGCCGACCTGCTGCCCGTCGACCACCAGGGTACTCTTGTTGGCCGCGAACTTCTCGTAGGCCAGGCGTGTCCCGTCGGGCGACAGCACCGGAGAGTTGAGCCGGAATCCTGCGGGAGCGGTCACGAGCGTGCGGGTGTTCCCCGCGGCGTCCTGCGCCAGGATGCTGGTCCCCACGCTGCCGGTCCCGCTGATGAACACGATCTCCTTGCCGTCCGGAGTCCAGCTGGGCTCGAACTCGTCGGTCGTGGCCTTGGTCCACTGGGTCAGCTCGCCGGTGGCCACGTCCACCACCCAGATGTCGTAGGTGCCGGTGAAGGCGCGGTCCGAGGAGAAGGCGATCCGCTTGCCGTCCGGGGAGAAGCGGGGCTCGCGATCATCGCCGTGGCCGTCGGTGAGCTGATGGAGGCCGCTGCCGTCCGGCTTCATCACCCAGATGTGGAAGGTGCCCGTGGCGTAGGACTGGAACGCCACCAGGTCGCCCGTGGGCGACCAGTGGGGGCGGGAGGGCTCCTGGAAGTCGTCGGTGATCTTCTCCGCCCTGCCGCCGGAGATCTTGAGCGACCAGAGAACGTTCTGCAGGTCCATGATGATGGTCTTCCCGTCAGGGGAGACCGTCGCGGCGATGTTGGTGCCCTCGTGGAAGACGAGGTTCCGGGTGGAGCAAGAGCTACCGCTCGGCACTGCGGCGAGTCCTCCGAGGAGAACGGCCGTGAGCACGAGGGCGGGTGCGACGCGCGACGTTCGAGGCTGTGATTGCAAGGGTCCCTCCTCCTGTTGCCCGGGCCGGGCGCGGCCCCTCCGTGTCACGACCCAGGGCGCGCGAGTAGGCGCCCTCGCCGCGGCTCGCGCCGCAGCGAACCCACTGGGTGTCGGGTAGCCGTCGGTGCGGACGCAAGGGATGGACGGAGGGCTGCCGGCCGCACGGTCCGACGCCGACGCGCCGCAGTTTGACAATCGTCTTCGAAGGTCACGCGACGCGCTGCGTGGGCGGTGGAGAGGCAGCACCTACCCGGAGCGAGATCAAGACTGACAGACGCCTCCGTCTGTCAGTCGACGTCGTGCGCAGGGCGAGCGCCGGAGCGCCGTCGAACGTTGCACGTTGCCGTGATCGGCGGGGCACACCGAGTGCGCCTCTCCCAACAGAGCCCGACGCGGGTGATCGGCCGAGAGGTCGCCGCACCCGAGGCGGCTGGACCTCGGGCGGTGCGGGTCAGCCGCCGTTCGTCGGCTTCAGCTCGACGTCGTAGCGGAGGCTCTGCTCGCTGCGCAGCACGAAGGACTGCTGCCACACCGCATCGCCGAGCGTCACCTTGAGGTGATGCGTTCCCTCGAAGAGGTGCAGGTCGTCCACCGGGCTGGAGCCCACCACCCGACCGTCCACGATGACCCGGGCCCCCTGCGGTGCGCGGACCGAGAGCGTGCCCCGGCCCACCGTGAGGTGCAGCGGGGTGACCCCGTCCTTCCTCACCGTCACCACCCGCGACTGGTTGATGCCTTTCGCCTGATCGCTGAGCGTCAGCACGTGCTTTCCGGGAGTCGCCGGAATGACGATGGGAGTCCTGCCGAAGGGCTTCTTGTCCAGCGCGACCTCCAGCGGCGGATCCGTCACCAGCTCCAGCCCGGTGGTCATGAACTCGCCCTTCGGACGGGCATCCGCCCCCGCCGGCTTCGCGGCCGTGTCGGGGGAGGGCGCAGCCGCGGGAGGCACGGCGGGCGCCACGACACCGGCAGGAAGCGCGGGCGCACGCTCCACCGCCGGCGCAACGCTAGGTGGGGTCGTCGTGGCGACGGTGGAGGCAGGCCGGTTGACGGCAGCCGCCGCGGGACGCTCCTGGCCCGGGGGAACGACGATCATCGGCTTGGGAACCGCGTGCCGGCTCTGGAGCACGAACGCCAGACCCAGCGCGCTCGCCACGACCACGCCGAAGATCAGCGGCACCTTCGAGCGCCAGTCGAACCCCGGCGCCTCCAGCTCCGCCAGCTCGCGCTGGGAGATGGGGATGGTGGGGGACTCCGACGCCTTGGGGGGCTGCGCCGCCCATGCCCGGGCGTGGGCCTCCAGCGCCGCGTCCAGCACCTGCTTCCGCGCCGCGCGCGGCGAGTCCTGCGCCGGGAAGTGGTGCTCGAGCAGCTCGGAGAGCTGCTCCGGGCTCGAGAGCGGAGCGAGCACCTGGTCCACGGCGTCGCGGAAGGCGAGGGCGGTCTTGTACCGCTCCGAGGCGCGCTTCGCGGTCGCCTTCCTGAGCAGCTCCTGGACCGGTGGAGGCAACCCGTCGAGCGGCAGCGGCGAGGTCATCACCGACTGGTCGAAGTCCGACTCCTTGTCCCAGGGCATCCGTCCGGTCAGGCACTCGTAGAGGACCAGTCCGAGGAGGAAGACGTCGGTCTGCGGCGTCTGCGCGGCCCGGCCGCCGATGATCTGCTCCGGCGCGCAGTAGCGGCGGCGATTCACCACTCGCTGCCCGTTGGTCTCCTTGGGCGCGACCGCCAGCGCTCCGTAGCCGCCCACCTTGGCGCGCCCGGAGAAGGCGAGCATCACCGTCTCGGGCCGGAGGTCGCCGTGGATCAGCGGAGTCCCGTCGTCATTGCCGGCCACGTGCGCGTAGTGGATGCCCAGCGCGCAATCCACCGCGATGCGTCCGGCGAGGCCAGGGGAGAGCTTGCCGGTGTGCTCGAGCACGTCGCGGAGCGACTCCCCGTCCACGTACTCCACGACCCGGGCCAGCCCCTGCTCGAGCGTGGCCAGGCCGTGCACCTTCACGATGTGCGGATGCTCGAGGGTGACGGCGTGCCGCGTGTCTCGCTGCAGCTGGAAGAAGCGGTCCTCGTCCTTCGGCAGATCGGGCGGCGCCCAGACGAGGACGACGGGCCGAGCGGAAGCCTCACGCTCCTCGAGGCCCAGCATGGCGCTCGACCGGGTGCCCGCCAGCAGCGGCCCCGCAGTGCGATAGGTCGGGACGATTCGGGTCACGCTGGAGCGGCACTCTACAGCGCCTGCTCGGGCAGCGAGAACTCGACCGGGTGCACGCCACCCCGGACTGTGTCCAGGAGTCGTACCCGGTGACTCAGGGTCGGGTGGGACCCTTACAGCCTGAACGTGACGAGGTAGTTGCGACCCGCACGTCGGACCACGATCAACACCGATCTCGCGTTCCGCGCGGAGATCAGTGCTTCCCGGAAACTCTCCGAAGAGTCCAGGGCGACGTTGTTCAGCCGGACGATGAGGTCTCCGCGATCGATCCCGAAGCCCTCGGCCTGGCTCTGTGCGCGCACGGCCGAGACCGCGAGCGTCCCGCGGGACGGGGTCAGCCGCAGCCCCAGGCGGTCCCAGGCGAACGAATCCGCCTGCTCCGACGGGAACTCGACGGGGGTGACCGTGACCTCCAGCCGCTTCCCCTCGCGCCAGAGAACGAGCGGCATCGCCGCACGGGCGGGGTAACCCCGGACCCGAGCAAGGAACTCGTCCGTGTCCTGGACCGGGCTTCCTCCCAGCTCCGCCACGATGTCCCCGGGACGGATGCCGGCCCCGGCAGCGGGGCTGCCCGCATCCACCGAATCCACGACAACGCCGTCGCTCCGCTCCCAGCCGAGCTTCTTGGAGATGGCCGCGGTCAGGTCCATCGCGTTGATACCAACCCAGGCGGGCCTGACCTTCCCGAAGCTCTTCAGCTCCTGGACGATGCGCCGCACCTTGTCCACCGGGATGGCGAAGCCGATGCCCTGCGCTCCGCTGAAGATGGCGGTGTTGATGCCGATGACCTCGCCATCGAGGTTCATCAGCGGGCCGCCCGAGTTGCCGGGGTTGATGGCCGCGTCCGTCTGCAGGAAGTCGATGTAGAGCTGATCATTGGCCTTGAAGCTCCGGCCCACGGCGGAGAGCACGCCGGAGGTGACGGTCTTCGTGAGGCCGAAGGGGCTGCCGATGGCCACCACCGTCTCGCCGATCATCAGATCGCTGGAGGTCCCGAGCTTCGCCGCCGGGAGCGGCGTCTTCGACTGGATCCGGAGCACCGCCAGGTCGTTCTGCGCGTCCGCTCCGACCACCTCGGCGTCGATCTGCCTGCCGTCCGCCAGAACCACGTGCACCGCCGAGGCCCCGCGGATGACGTGGTCGTTGGTGACGATGGTCCCCGAGGAGTCGATGATCACCCCCGAGCCCAGGGACTGCACCGTCTGTCGCTGGGGGCGCCGGCCATCGCCGAGGAGGAGCTCTTCCAGGGGCGTTCCGCGCATCCTGCGGTCCACCACCTGCTCGGTGCCGATGAACACCACCGCCGGGCCGGCCTTCTGGACGACGTCGGTCACCGGAGAGCGACGCCGGGCGATGTCGCCGCGGGCCGGGATCGCGAGCAGCCCGAGCGCCAGCACCGCGAGGGGGCGCATCAGCGTCCCTCCCCTCCACGCTGCGACCGGAGCGCCCAGCCGATCATCTTGTAGAGCAGCCGCGCCCCCACGTTCCCGTCCCACTCGTCACCCTCCGGCCCCGGCGCCACCTCGTCCAGGTCCATGCCGATGATCCTCCGGCCCGAGCGCACCACACCGGAGATGAGCGCGCTCACCTCGGGGAAGGAGAGACCGCCGGGCACCGGGGTGCCGGTGTGGGGGCACAGGGTGGGGTCCAGCCCGTCGATGTCGAAGGAGAGATAGACCTGCTCGGGGAGGGCATGGACGATGCGGTCCACCTGCCGGGCCCACGGCTCGCCCTCGAAGCCGCGGCGCTTCAGCTCCGGGTCGGTGTGGATGATCACCCGCCCGCCCGAGGATTCGACCAACCGGAGCTCGGCCTCGGAGATGTCGCGCAGCCCCACCTGCACCAGCCGTGACACCTCGGGCAGCCGCCCGACGACGTTGTGGAAGATGGAGGCGTGTGACCAGGTGAAGCCCTCGTACGCATCTCGGAGGTCGGCGTGCGCGTCCAGGTGGAGGATGCCCATTCCCGGGTACGCGTGCGCGTGAGCGGCGATTGCTCCGTAGATGCTGCCGTGGTCACCGCCCACCGTGGCGACCAGCTTCCCGTCGGCGATGAGGCGGGCCACGGTGCGCTCGAGCCAGCCGTTGAGCTCCTCGCAGATCGCGTTCACCCTGGCCAGACCGGGGTCCCCGGGCGCAGCGCCACCCGCCTCGATGATCGGGTCGGCGAGCTTCTTGGCCTCGGAATTCCAGATCCGGACTCGAGGGTCCTCCGGAAGCATCGCGATCCCGTCGACGTAGGGGCGCCCGGTCTCCAGGTCGAACAGGTCCACCTGGGCCGAGGCCCGCAGCACCGCCGACGGGCCTTCGGCCGCGCCGCCTCCGTACGAGGTCGTCGCCTCGAACGGGACGGGTACCAGCACCACCCGCGCCTCGTCGACGGAGTGGGGGAGCCCGTAGGCCTTCCCCGGGAGTCCCGGGGCACCGGGGTCGAAGCTCATCGGCGGCTCCATGCGAGGACGATCTTTCCCACGTTCCGGTCCGCCGCCAGATGCTCGAACGCTTCGGCCACCTGGTCCACCGGAAGGACCCGGTCCACCACCGGGCGGTAGGCACCACGGGCGAAGAGCGGAAGCACGTGTCGCTCCACGGCCCGGGCGAGCGCCATCTTCTCCTCGAGGGGCCGCGCCCGCAGCACGGTGCCGGTGATCTGCGCGCGCTTGCCGAGGGCCAGTCGGAGGTCGAGCTCGCTCTTCACCCCGTCCACGGTGCCCACCAGCATCATCCGGCCCCGCGGAGCGAGGCAGGCCAGCGACTCCGCGAGGTAGCGGCCACCGACGAGGTCCAGGACCAGGTCCACGCCCGCTCCGCTGGTGAGCTCCAGCACCCGCTCGGCGAAGCGCGGAACGTCCCGGGCGACGGTGACCGGCGTGAAGGGCACCAGCTCTGCGGCCCGCTCGAGCTTGGCCTCGTTCCTTCCGGTCCCGAGGGTCGTCGCGCCCGCGGCGTGGATGAGCTGCGCCGCCGCGGTGCCCACCCCGCTCGCCACCGCGTGGACCAGCACCCGCTCGCCTGCGCCGAGCAGGCCCTGCAGCACCAGGGCGTCGAAGGCGGTGAAGAAGGCCTCGGGAATGGCCGCCGCGTCGGTGAGGGACACGGGCTCGGGGACGGGCACCGCCTCGCGCTCGTGGGTGACCAGCTGCTCGGCGAACGCCGCTCCCGGAACGAGCCCCATGACCCGGTCACCCGGCTGGAAGCGGAACGTCCGCGGGCCGACGCTCCGCACGGTGCCCGCGTACTCCATGCCGGGGAGGTCCGCCGGGGTGCCCGGCGGCACCGGGTACCTGCCGATGATCTGGAGCCAGTCCGCTCGGTTCAGCGCCGTGGCATGGACGTCGACGACGATCTCCCCCGGCCCCGGGACCGGGTCCTCCACCTCGACCAGCCGCAGCCCCTGGGCGCTTCCGGGCTGCTCGATGCGGACCGCATGCATGCGACGTTTCTCCTCGGGGCGACTCGCCTGCCCTGCTTCCGGCCGGATTGCAAGCGCATCGCGGACGCAGCACCTTCCCTCGCTCCATGGCCGACCCTGACACCGAAAGGAAGGCCCGACCCCGCTGGCTCACCGTCCTCCGGACCGTGGGAGGGGTGGGCCTGGGCATCGGGAGCGCGGTGCTGGTCGCGAGGTTCATGGGCATCGGCCTCGGGGACCTCGTCGCCTCGGTGCGTGGAGCCCACCTCTGGCCGCTGCTGGCTGCGGTGGGAGGTACCTTCGTCCTGGTCGCGCTCCAGGCGCTGCGCTGGTGGCGGGTGGTGCGGCCGGTGCTACCGCTCCGCTACCGCGAGGCGTTCTCCGCGATGCTGGTGGCCTCGGCGTTCAACGTGCTCATCCCCGCCCGGGGAGGAGACGTGCTCCGGATCCAGTACCTCGGCAAGCGGACCGGGACCAGCCGGGTGACGCTGCTGGGCACCGAGCTACTCGACTACTGGAGCGACAAGGCGGGATGGCTCCTGGCCTTCCTGATCACCTGGGTGGTGAGCCTCGTCGGCTGGAGGCAGTCGCCCCAGCCGTGGCTGCTCCACGCCATCGGGGTGCTGGCGCTGCTCGTGCTGGGATCCGGGGTGCTGGTGGGCATCGCCCACCTTCCGGTGCTGCGCCGCCTCTCGCCCCGACTCGACCCCGGACCGCGGTGGCTCCAGAAGCTCCGCTCCGGCTTCAGGGCGCACGACCTGCGGAGCCTGGTCGAGGTGGTCGGCGTGCTCTCGCCGCTCCCCTGGCTGTGGGAGGTGCCGGTCATCATGGTGGCCGCGCACGCCCTCGAGCTGTCGCTCTCTCCGATGGTGGCCTTCGCGCTGCTCACCGCCGCGAATCTGGGGACGGTGGTTCCGGTGCCGGGCGGCGCGGGCTCGTTCGAGGCGGCCGGGGCGTTCGCGCTCGCGGCGGCAGGTGTTCCGCATCACGCCGCGTTCGCCTTCGTGCTGCTGTACCACCTGAGCCTCCTCGGTCCCATGCTGGTGGCCGGCGTGGGCCTCGTGGTCCTCCAGGGGCGCTCGCTGGTGCCCCGCCTCCGGGCGACCCGCTTCCGGAGGGGGCGCCAGGGCACGGCGCTGGAACCGGGGCGGCCCCGGCCGTAGAAGGGTGGAGTCCGTGGAACGCATCGCCCCCTGTCCCGTGTGCAAGAAGCCGGCGGAGCCGCGCAGCCGGAACACCGCCTTTCCGTTCTGCTCCGACCGCTGCCGGCGCATCGACCTCGGCCGCTGGTTCGGAGAGGAGTACCGGGTCCCGTCGACGCCGGCGGAGGGCGAGGAGCAGCCGCCGTCCCCGGACGACAGCTCCGAACGATGAGCGGCTACGTCGACCTGCACTGCCATCTCCTCCCCGGAGTGGACGATGGTGCCCGCACGCCGGCCGATGCGCTGGAGATGGCCCGGGCCCTGGTCGAGCTCGGGGTGTCGACCGTCGCGGTGAGCCCGCACGCCCGGGCGGGATGCGCCCCGGTCGAGGTCTGCGTCGAGCGCCTCGTGGCGCTGCGCGCGAGCCTGGCCGAGGCCGGCGTGCCGCTCACCCTCGAGCTCGGCGCCGAGAACGCGCTGGTGGAGGACGGCTTCCTCGAGGCGCTGGGCACTCCCGCATCGCGTCCCATCCACCGGGGCCCCCATGTGCTGGTGGAGCTCCCTTACTCCGCGCCCGTACCGGCCCTGCCGGCCGTCGTCTTCCAGATGATGCGCAAGGGCGTCGTTCCGCTCCTGGCCCATCCCGAGCGTTGCCTCGAGCTGCAGCGCCCTGGTCGCGCTGCCGAGGTGGTTGCGCTCGGAGCACGGTTGCAGCTGGACCTCGGCGCGCTGAGCGGCCGTTACGGCCCCGTGGCCCGCCGCACGGCACGAACCCTGCTCGACGCCGGGCTGTACGCGGTGGCGGCGACCGATCTCCACGCGCCCGCAGGCGCAAGGCGCTGGCTCGAGCGTGCTCTGGCGGAGCTGCGGGCCTGCGCGGGGGACGCGGCCGTCGAGCGACTGTTCCGCGACGCCCCGGCGCGAGTGCTGGCGGGGGAGACGGTGGAAATGCCGGAGGCGGGTAGGGTAGAGGGCGGCACCTCGTGAAGCGTTTCCTCAAGTTCCTGGCCAGCCTCGGCGTCACGCTGGTGTTTGGCTGGTGGGCGTTCCGTGACACGCACTGGGCCGAGCAATGGGCGAGCCTCCGCTCGGCGAACTACGTCTGGGTGCTGCCCTACCTGGTCATCCTGCTGCTGATTCACCTCTGCCGGACGGTCCGCTGGGGCGCGCTCCTCGCCACGCAGGAGCGGTTACGCTTCCGGGCGCTCAACGATGCCAGCGCCATCGGCTTCATGATGCTGCTGGTGCTTCCGTTCCGGCTGGGCGAGTTCGCCCGGCCCTTCCTCATCGCGCAGCGCAGCACCATCCGGCGCAGCGCGGCGATGACCAGTGTGGTGCTGGAGCGAATCGCCGACGGCGTGTTCGTGGCCCTCCTGCTCCGGGGGCTCCTCTTCTTCGTGCACGGCGACGGCACGCCGGTCCGCCTGGCCCGGTACGGGGCCAACGCGATGTTCCTCATCTTCTTCGGGGGCTTCCTCTTCCTGCTCTTCGCCGCCTGGCACCACGATCGCGCGGTCGCGCTGGTGCGGGGCACGGTCGGATGGATATCGCCGGGCCTGGGCGAGCGTGCCTCGGGCATCGTGGACAACTTCGTGGGTGCGCTGAAGCAGCGCCACCGCCCCGCCGAGCTGGTGGCCTTCATCGGCTGGACGCTCCTCTACTGGGCGCTCAACGGATTCGGGATGTGGGTGCTGATGCGGGCGTTCCCGTTCCAGCTCTCGCTCTTCCAGTCCTACGTCTGCATGTGCCTGGTGGTGGTGGGGGTGATGATCCCCGCGGCGCCGGGAATGGTCGGCACCTTCCAGGCCGCGGTGAAGCTCGGCCTGTCCATCTTCCTGCCTGCGTCGGTGGTGAACGGCCCCGGGCTGGCCTACGCCAACGTCCTCTGGCTCTGCCAGGCGGGGCAGCAGATCCTCCTCGGGGTGCTCTTTCTCTCCATCGACCAGCTGTCGTTCAGAGACCTGGCGGGGAGTCTGGAGCGCGAGGAGGACGCGCCGTCGACTGCGGGCTAGCGAGCTCTGACTGCAGTTGCAGCTGAAGTCGCTGCACCCGTCCGATCAGAGCTGGGCGTCGAGCCATACCTGGATCGCCTCCACGATGCCCTCCGTCCTGGTGCGGGGACGGGGATCAAGGCGGGGCGAAGGATGGCTCTTCGGATTGGGCCGGGGCAACACCTGTGTTTCGACGCGCTCGTTCGTGGAGGCGCTCATGGCTCCACGCCGTACTTCTTGAGGAGATCCTCGACGGCCTCTCGCAAGTAGTCGCTCTGGGCCACTCGCGTCCGGGCCGAGAGCGCCCGCAGCCGCCGGACGTCCTCCTCGGGGACGAGCACGTGCGTGCTGACGGTGAAGCTCGCGTCCGGCTCCCCGGTCTCCTCGGCCGGAGCCGCCGTCTCGGGGACGCCAGGGCTGGGGCTGGGTTCCATGCAGGCGAACTCCTCTGCCGTGCGACAGGTCTGTCGCGGCGGTGGCTTGAGGTTCGCCCGTCTGGACGGGATGTCAAATTCAGCAGCGAAGGCGCCGTGCCGTTCTAGAGGAGCTTCATCGCCCCGGTCCCGGCCAGCAGCATGCCCACCCCGGCGAGCCGGAGCGCGGAGACCGGGCGCCGCGGCAGCCGGAACCAGCCGAAGCGGTCGACCAGGACGGAGGCGAGTTGCTGTCCGGCCACGGTCAGGCTGACCACCGCCGCCGCCCCGATCACTGGGATCGCCGTGAAGACGGTCGTCACGTAGGTGGCACCGGCGAAGCCGCCGAGCCACCCCCACCAGGGCATGGTCTTCAGCCCCGAGAGGTGCAGGCGCGGCGCCAGCGGCCCGCGGGTCAGCGCCAGGATCACCAGGCCCATCGACATCGCCGCGACCACGAAGCTGACGGTCCCCACCACCAGGGGGGCGCGAAGCTCCCGCGCAAGCAGGGCATTGACGGCGCCCTGGACGGGCAGGACGGCGCCGGCGGCCAGGGCAAGCACGATCCACCCGAGGCTGCGCCCGGAGCTTTCCGCCCGGGCGTTCACCTGCCCCGCGACGAGCAGCGCCGCGCCCCCGAGCACCGCGATCGTCCCCCAGAGCCCTGCAGGAGTTGCCTCCCTTCGCGGGACCCCGAGCAGGCCGGTCAGGTCGAGGGTGGTGGAGGCCAGCACCTGCCCGGTGATGAAGAGGCCGACGCTGACCACCGCGCCCAGCCGCGGAAAGAGCAGGATGGTGGAGACGACGTAGAACGCCGACGCGAGGCCTCCCACCGCGTGCCACCAGGGCACGTCGGCCAGCCGGGCGATGGCGACGATGGAGCCGCTGACCGCCGCGGCGACCATCAGCAGCAGCGCACCGACGCCGAGCTGCAGGGCGGTCGCTCCGAAGGGGCTCTGGACGGCCCGGCTCAGCTGCGCGTTCGCTCCGGCCTGGATGGGCAGAAGCGAGCCGGCGAACAGCGCCGCCGCGAACAGGATGTGTTCCATGACGACCGAAGACTGGCGGCCAGGGGAGCGTGCGGCGCTGTGTCTTCGTGCCGAGCCAGGGTGCAGCGATGCACAGCGCGGACCGAGACGGAGTGGCTAGGCCCGGAATCGAACCGGGAACCTACGGATTATGAGACCGTCGCTCTAACCAGTTGAGCTACCTAGCCGGTCCTACATGCGAGCGCGCGGGGTACCACGGCCGAGCCGCGCTCGCCAAGCCCCGCCGGGAACTCTCGGGGCGAGTTCCAGGGTTGTAGGCTCGGGCGTGAGCCCGCCAGCCAGGGTTCCCGAGGGAGTTCATCTGCTACCCGTCCTGGTCAGCCTCGTCCTCTCCTCGTCCCCGAGCGGCTCTCTACCGCTCGACATCCGCAGCTTCCAGGTGCTGAAGGAGAGCTCGGGGAAGGACAACTACTACAGCGTGGAGTCCGGACCGGACGGCCCTTACCTCGCGGCCCGGTACCGGCCCCCCTTCGACACCATGGTCCGGGGCATCGAGGCCCCGGAACGGTTTCGCCGCACGCTCTCCGCCATTCGCTGGCGCTGGCGGGTGCGGGTGTTCCCGAAGGGCGCCGACGATTGCAATCCCGACGTCGGCGACGCCGCTGCCGGCGTCTTCGCCACCTTCAAGGCGGGGATGAAGGTGATGGTGATCAAGTACGTCTGGAACACGGTCGGTCCGGCAAATCGAAGCTGCGAGCTCGCCAACAACTGGTTCTTCGCCAAGCGAGAGGTGGTGCTGCGGAGCGGCGGAGCCCCCGACACCTGGCACACCGAGACGGTGAACCCGCGCGCGGACTTCGTTCGCTACTTCGGGGGCAAGCTGGAGGACGTCCCGGACTTCATGGCCCTGGGGGTGCTGACCGACGGCGACGCGACCAACTCCCGGAGCGAGGCCGATTACACCGACTTCGTCCTCTTCGACCGCAGGCCCGAGCCGGACTTCCTCCGCGCGCAGCTCGAGGCCGCGGAGAAGCTCGTGGACGGGGGCGTCGGCGAGGCCGAGCAGCCCCGCTGATGCCTCAGGGCATCTGGCAGTTCAGCTCGGGCAGCTGAGGCACCCGGCCGGTGACCTGCTCGAGCCGGGCCTGCGCGGAGAGGAGATCGAAGATCGCCTGCGCGTCCCCGTACTGCGCCTCGGCAAAGCCCCGGTAAGCGTCGATGAGGTCGCGGCCGTCCGCGACGCCCACCCCGAAGTTCAGGGTCGCGCTCCGGAACCAGCTCCGACCGGCGGCAACCGCCTTGGCCGAGGCCTCACGCTTGGTGATCGCCGCGTTCAGGTCCGCCGCCGCGGTCTCGACCTCGACGCGGATCCCACGCAGCGCACCGGCCCGCTGCTTCCGGAGCGTGTCCAGCTCGGCGTCCTTCTTGTTGGTCCGGGTGATGACGTTCCAGAAGGAGAGGTTCTGCCGGATGGTCAGCGCCGCACCGATGGTGAGGGCGTTGAAGTAGTCGCCCACGTACGGATTGGTGATCGTGTCCCGTCCGGCGGCACGCGAGTAGGCGAACTGACCGATGATCCCGAGCTGCGGGAAGAGCTCGGCCCGGCTCGCCCGCACATCGGCCTCCTTGGCCACGATGCCCTTGTCCAGGGCCTTGAGATCTGGCCGCATCGCCTCCGCGTCGGCCAGGGCGGTTGCGAGGTCGGGTGCCCGGATCTGCGACGTGTCGGGCAAGGGGTCGTCCTGGAGCTGCAGCTGCCCCGGCTCCAGGGCGAGGGTCGCCGCCAGGCCCACCCGGGCCACCTGCAGCGCGCGTTCACCATCGGCGAGCCGCTGGGTGAGCTGGCTGCGGAAGATCTCGATCCGGTAGCGGTCCTCGGGAGTGATCTCCCCGTCGTTCGCCTTCAGCGACTTCTGGACGCGGACATCCGCCTCCTTCAGCGCGTTCTGGACGTCCCCGCCAATCGACAGCAGGCGCGTGGCGAGCCGGATCCCCATGACCAGCTGGAGGACCCGGGTCCGGATGGCGTTCGATGTGTCATCCACCAGGAACTTGCGAGCCTGCGCTCCGGCGGCTGCGGCGTCGGTCGCCGCGGTGAGCCGCCCCCAGGTCCAGAGGGGCTGCAGGGCGTTGACCTCCACCCGGACGAACCCCCCGAGGTCGCTCAGGCCCCGGTTGCTCCCGCTCTCGATGGCAATGATGTTGTTGGGGTCCTTCTGGCCGTTGCTCCCGCTCTGGAGCCGGGCGCCCGGAACCACCCCCACCGGGACGGTGGCAGTGAACTCGGGGAGGAACCAGATGGCCTGGGCCACCGCCCGGTCAGCCTCGGCGGCCACCTGCTCGCTGCGCTTGATGCCGACCTCGTCGCTGCGGGCGAGCGCCAGCGCCTGGGCGGTTTGCAGATCGAGCGGCCCGCAGGCGGGCGCCGCGACGGTGAGGGCGAACAGCGCGGTCGCTACGAGCAACGAGTCAACCCCGGAGGCGAAAGTCCTGACGGAACCCCCGGGGCTCTACACACAGGGGTCCGGGAACTCAAGGAAAGTGCAGTGCGAGGAGCGGCGAGCGAACCGTCCCCGCGGGCCAGATCAGGGCGTCCGGCCGTTCCTCGGCGTGTCGTCCTCGGCTTCGAAGTAGATGCTGGCGGCCTCGTTCTGCCCGTACACGACGAGCACGGGGGAGCAGCATGCCTCCCGCCGCACGCGCGCGATGCGCTTCAACGACTCGAGCAGCTCGGCGGCCTGCGCCGCACGGGCCTTGATGGTCTTGAGTGCCATGTCCTGGTGAGACTCCTCGCGCCGGTTCCCTGGTGCCCCTGCAGGGGTGGGTCGCACCGGCATCGTGGGGTATGTGCCGACCACGAGTGGGGGTCTCTAATCGAGGGGCCTGACCGTTGACAATG
>Ga0081540_1000593_pt1 | contig 34646 bp, 29 predicted proteins | sample TabmetS2T1R1_FD_71024 | JGI IMG/M metagenome (GOLD analysis project Ga0081540, IMG submission 71024) | Tabebuia heterophylla rhizosphere microbial communities from the University of Puerto Rico - S2T1R1 | ecosystem: Host-associated > Plants > Roots > Rhizosphere ...
AAGGCGGTCAGCGCCGGCCCCGCGCCGCGGAACGGAACGTGCAGCAATTTGATGCCGGTGCTCGCAGCAAACATCTCCATCGCCACATGCAGCGTGCCGTAGGGACCGGACGAGCCGTAGGGAATTTGCCCGGGATGCTGTTTGGCGTCATCGACGAATTCCTGTAGCGTCTTCCACGGCGCCGACGCAGGGACAGCGAGCAGCGTCGGATCGGCGAGCACGCGCGCAACCGGCGCGAACTGCGAGACTTCATACGCCACCGGGCGGTCGAACAGCCGGTCGGCTTCCGGCAGCACCGCGAGCGAGGACAGCGTCATCAAGAGCGTATGACCATCAGGCTCGGCGCGCGCCGCCGCCGCATTCCCGACCGATCCACCGCCGCCGCCGGCGCGGTTGTCGACGATGACGGGCTTGCCGAGGATCCGCTCCAGCGCCTGCGCGACGGGACGCGCCGCGAGATCCGCTTGCCCGCCGGGCGGGAACGGCACGATCATGGTGATGTTGCGGGAGGGGTATGGGGTTTGGGCGAAGGCGGTGTTGGAGAGTGCGGTGTGAGCTAATGGCAGTGCGGCGGCGGTCTTCAGAAGTTCACGGCGGTTCATTGATAGTTGCCTCCCCAGCTATTGTTTTGTTGTTGGAGGCAGCTTAGCCGCAAATCGTAGGGTGGGCAAAGCGAAGCGTGCCCACCTTCCACTCTCCGAACTCTCCTTGGATCTCCGCGATGTCGCCGCCCCAATCCGGCTCAAGCATTCCACGCTCCACATAGCGATGGAAGCTGCTGTGCCGCCAATCCGCAACGCGCGTCACGTGGCCATGCTTGACCGGATTGAAATGAATGTAATCAACATGCCGTTCGAGATCGGCCTCATTGCGGATTGCATGTTCCCAAAAGCGGCGCTGCCAAATCCCCTTTTCGCGCTTGACAATCTTGCTGGGAGATCGCGGTTCATCCTGAAGGCCGCGAGAGAAGCCGCCCCTGATCAGGCTCCAGCCGGTGGAAAAATCCGCATCTCCTTCGGGCAAAGCCCAAATCGCATGAATGTGGTCGGGCAGGACACAGATCGCGACAGTCTCGAATGGATGGCGCTCGTGGACAAGTCGATAGGCTCTTCGCAGGCGGTCGATCTCGTCGACGAGTAGCGTACTCGATCGGTCGGCGAGAACGACCGTGAAGAAGGTGCTCCCGTTGAGTTTCGCGCGTCGGTATTGCGGCATGAGGTCTTATATCACGGAAGGATGGTGGGCACGCTACGCTTTGCCCACCCTACGAGATCTCACCGCTTCTTCCCCTTCGCGAAATGTTTCGCCAGGAAATCCGCCAGCACTTCGACGCGCGCGGGGCGCGGGCCGCCGGGGGGCGTCACCAGATGCACCGCGCCTTCGGCCTGGTGCCAGCCCTTCAAGATCACCTCGACCTCGCCGGATGCGATGGCGTCGCCGATGATGAAGTCCGGCAGGTCGGCGATGCCGAGGCCGGCGATGACCGAGGGCAACAGCGCTTCGCCGTTGTTGACACGGAGCTGGCCTGCGGGCCGGACACTCGCCTGCTCGCCGGCGGCGTTGGTATAGTGCCAAACGCCCGGCGTCGTGAGATAGGCGTAGCCGAAGCACTTGTGCTGCGCGAGATGCATCGGATGCGTCGGCCTGCCGTGACGCTTCAAATAGGACGGCGCGGCCACGGTGTGGCGCGGCATCCCGCAGAGCCGCCGCGCGATCAGGGACGAATCCGGCAGCCGTGCGATGCGCAGGCCGGCGTCAAAGCCCTCGCCGATCAGATCCACCGTCGCATCGCTCAGATGCAGATCGATCGAGACTTCCGGAAACGCCGCCAGAAACTCCGGCAGGATCGGCGCCACGGCTTTCACGCCGAATGTCATGGGCACCGCGAGCCGCACCAGCCCGCGCGGCGCCATCGATTGCGACAGCGCCTCGTTCTCGGCGTCCTCGCCGTCGGCCAATAGCCGCGCCGCACGCTCGGCCAGTCTTTGCCCGGCATCGGTGAGCGCCAGCCGCCGCGAGGTGCGGTTGAACAGCCGCGCGCCAAGCCGCTGCTCCAGCCGGCCGACCGCTTTGGACACGGTCGCCTTGGACAACACCAGCTCGGTCGCGGCCGCCGCAAATGACCGTAATTCCACGACTTTTGCGAAAATCGCGAGCGCCTCGAAGTCAGGGAGTTTGGACATGCGGTCGGTCTCCTAAGCTAATTTTTGGAAACAATGAGTTTCAATAGTTTCTATTTCTATACCACGCCGGGCGGCATATCCAATGGCTATCGAATTTGAGCAATGGAGAAATTCAAATGACCAAGAAGCTCTCAGGCAAAGTAGCCCTCGTCACCGGTGGTTCACGCGGTATCGGCGCGGCATCCGCCCGCGCCCTCGCCGAAGAAGGCGCCAGCGTCGCCATCAGCTACGTCGCGTCCCCCGACAAGGCCGAAGCCGTCGTTGCCGAACTGAAGGGCAAGGGCGTCAATGCCCGCGCCTACAAGGCCGACCAGGCGTCCGCGGTCGACGTCGATCAACTGGTGAAGAACGTCGCCAAGGATTTTGGCCGGCTCGACATCCTCGTCAACAATGCCGGCGTGGCGGCCGGTGGCGCAGTCGATGATCCGAAGGCCGATGTCGCAACACTCTCGCACCTCGAAGCCGTGAACGTTGACGGTGTCATCACCGCGATCCGCGCGGCCGCGAAGCTGATGGGTGAAGGCGGCCGCATCGTCACAGTCGGCTCAATGCTGGCCGACCGCGCATCGTTCCCCGGGCTTGCCGACTACGTCGCCACCAAGGCAGCGGTCGTCGGCTACACCAAGGGTGCGGCGCGCGACCTCGGACCGCGCGGCATCACCGTCAATGTGGTGCAGCCGGGCTCGATCGACACCGACATGAACCCGAAGGACGGCGGCGAGTTCGCAGAGACGCAGCGCAAGCAACACGCGCTGCAGCGCTTCGGCCGGCCGGAGGAAGTTGCCGCCGGCGTGCTGTTCCTCGCCAGCCCGGAAGCGTCCTTTGTCACCGGCACCGTGCTCAGCGTCGATGGCGGCTTCGGCGCCTGATCCAGACCACGCAATGGCCGGGCGCGCTGCGCCCGGCGCCTCACGAAAATCAGAACCGAAAACTCAAACCAAGGAATATCCAAATGATCGAACTCAGGCCTTTTGCAAAACTCGGCAGCGCCGATCACGGCTGGCTGAAGGCGAAGCATCACTTCTCGTTCGGCAGCCATTATGATCCGGACAATATGGGCCACGGCGCGCTGCGCGTCTGGAACGATGACGAGATCGCGCCGAACACCGGCTTTCCCGCGCATCCCCATGCCAACATGGAAATCATCACCTATGTCCGCGAAGGCGCGATCACGCATCAGGACTCGCTCGGCAACAAGGGCCGCACCGAGGCCGGCGACGTGCAGGTGATGAGCGCCGGCTCCGGCATTCGTCACTCCGAGTACAACCTCGAGCCGTCGAAGACCAGGATCTTCCAGATCTGGATCGAGCCGACGACGAAAGGCGGCCAGCCGACCTGGGGCGCGAAACCGTTTCCGAAGTCGGATCGCTCCGGCAAGCTCGTCACCATCGCCAGCGGCATCGCGGGCGACAAGGATGCGCTGCCGATCCGCGCCAATGCGCGGGTGCTCGCCACCACGCTGAAGGCCGGCGAGAGCGCGGAATACGAACCGACCAAGGCGCGCCATCTCTATCTGGTGCCTGCGGCCGGTAGCGTCGAAGTCAACGGCGTGCGTGTCAACGCCCGCGACGGCGCCGCGATCCGCGACGAGGCGAAGCTGACCATCACCGCGCTGGAGGATTCCGAACTGGTGCTGGTCGACGCGGCATAAGGCGAAGCGTCACCGCCAAACAAGATCGTCATGCCCGGGCTTGACCCGGGCATCCATCCTCCTCGCGAAGAGTCCTTTTGAAGATCGATGGATTGCCGGGTCAAGCCCGGCAATGACACCTCAACAAATCAACAACACCTCACATCAAACCCAAAGGAACATCATCATGGCCAAAGTACTCGTGCTCTATTATTCCGCCTACGGACACATCGAAGCGATGGCGAATGCCGTCGCGGAAGGTGCACGCAAGGCCGGCGCCAATGTCGACATCAAGCGCGTGCCGGAACTGGTGCCCGAAGACGTCGCCAAGGCTTCCTACTACAAGCTCGACCAGGCGGCACCGATCGCGAAGATCGAGGACCTTGCCAATTACGACGCCATCATCGTCGGCACCGGCACCCGCTTCGGCCGAATGGCCTCGCAGATGGCGAACTTCCTCGACCAGGCCGGCGGCCTCTGGGCCAAGGGCGCGTTGCACGGCAAGGTCGGCGGCGCCTTCACCGCAAGCGCGACCCAGCATGGCGGCCAGGAAACCACGCTGTTCTCGATCATCACCAACCTGCTGCATTTCGGCATGACCATAGTCGGCCTGAACTACGGCTTTGCCGGGCAGATGACACTCGAGCAAGTCACCGGCGGCGCACCCTATGGCGCGACCACGATCACCGGCGGTGACGGCAGCCGCCAGCCGAGCGAGAACGAACTCGCCGGCGCGCGCTATCAAGGACGCGTGATCGCGGAAACCGCGAACAAGCTGCATGGCTGATGCGATCAAGGCGGCATTCTCCCAGGGGAATGCCGCCTTATCTCGTCCATTGGGGGTGATGGATAGAGTCATGGTCGAACTTCTCTTTATCGCTCAATCGGCGCGCCGGCCGCTACAGGCTATGGCGCGGCGCTGGTACTGCTGGAGCCTGTTCCGCGTCACGCGCGGACAACGGCGCTGTGCAGGATGGGAATGCACGAATTCGTGAGGCACGATTTTTAACGGCCTCGTGAATTCGTGCTACGCCTTCTGCGGTCAGGGCAGGCAGGCGCGAGGTTCCGGCATGAGCAACAATCCGAAAACCCCGTGGCCGGAATTGCCGACCGCGGCGTGGCGTGACACCTATGCGACACTCCATCTTTGGACCCAGATCGTCGGCAAGATCCGGCTCACCAAATCGTCGTGGCTCAATCATTCCTGGCATGTGACGCTGTATGTCACGCCGCGCGGATTGACGACGTCGCCTATACAAGATGGCGCGCGAACGTTCCAGATCGATTTCGATTTCATCGACCATCGGCTGCGCATCACCACCAGCGACGGCACGCACCGGCACTTTGCGCTGCCGGGACACTCCGTCGCCAGCTTCTACACCGCAACGCTTGCAGCGCTTTCCGAACTCGGCATAGCCGTTGCGATCGACGAGATGCCGAACGAATTACCTGACCCGTTGCGCTTCTCGGAAGATACCGCGCACGCGGCCTACGATCCGGAAGCCGTCAACGGCTTCCTGCAGATCCTCATCAATTGCGATCGCGTGTTCAAGCAGTTCCGCACCGGCTTTCTCGGCAAGGCGAGCCCCGTGCATTTCTTCTGGGGCAGTTTCGATCTGGCGGTGACGCGCTTCTCGGGCCGCCGTGCGCCGCTCCATCCCGGTGGCGTGCCGCATCTGCCCGACGCGGTCGCCCATGAAGCCTATTCGCACGAAGTCAGCAGCGCCGGATTCTGGCCGGGCGGCGGCGCGATCGATTATCCCGCGTTCTATTGCTACGCCTATCCCGAGCCGCCGGGCTTTCGCACGGCGAAGGTGCGTCCCGAAGCGGCGTTCTTCAGCGAAGCGCTCAGCGAATTCATCCTGCCATACGATGCGGTGCGGACGGCCGCCGATCCCGACGAGGCGCTGCTCGATTTTCTGCAAAGCACATACGAGGCCGCGGCGATCGCCGCGAAGTGGGATCGCGACGCGCTGGAATGCGATCAAGGCAAGCCGGGCGTGGTGCGGCAGGTTTGATTTGCTCTGGAGGCAAAACGCAACAACTGCGTAGGGTGGGTTAGCGAAGCGTAACCCACCGAACTTTTGCAAGATGGTGGGTTACGCCTCCGGCTAACCCACCCTACGAATTCACTCTGCTAATGCCGCAGTTCGGGCTTCACGATGGTCTGGCGGACTTCCGCGCCGCAGTCGGCGCATTCATACGTGAAGTCGATCTTCGCCATGCTCCAGTGCGGCTCGACGTCCCGCACATACATCTCAAGCCCTACGCAGCTCGGACAAATGACGAAGGCTGGCTCAATCTCGTCCTTATGGTGGATATAGGCTGGCATGTCGGCTCTCCCCAAGAAGACATCCAAGAAAGCATTCACCCAAGTCCCTGACCCGCGCGCAGCATACTCCTCCAAGTTAGACCGGATTATGGAACGCTCGCGAACACACGACGAACATCCACACAATCTCGACACATGTGACAACGGAGCCACAAAACCGTCAATTCTCTTCGCGTGACAATGGCTTACCGAGGATGCGCTTGAGCCGGGCATCGAGCCGCGGGTAGTTCCGCAACTCGCGGGCCGCGCGATCGCGCAGCGCATAAGGCCATCCGCGAGCGCTCAACGCCGCGCTGATATCGACCAGCGGCAGGCGCGTTACGCCGAAGCGGCGCTTGTAGGCGTAATTGCCGATCGAGAAATCGAACTCGCGCACGCCGTCCTTGTGCAAGGCCGCCATGGTGCGTTCGATGATCAATCTGCCCGGCGAACAGTTCGACCATTTCTCGCCGGCGTTGCTGATGCGGATCATCACGTAGCGCGCACCGTTCCTGATGCCGAGCAGCGTCGCCACGACCTCGTCGCCGACCGTGAGCGCCGAGACCAGGGCATAGCCGTTGCCGGCACCATCGCGAACCAGATTGCGGTAGAAGGTAGCGCAGGTCTCATCATTGAGGATGAAGTTCACCCCAAGGCTTTGCATCCGCGCGCCCTGCTGGGTCTCCGTGGTGGAGAGGATGCGCATGGCTTCGCTGGCGTCGCTGATGATCGCAAAGGAAGCCGCCGGATCGCGCGTGAACACGCGCCAACTCCGCTCCAGCTCCTTGCGCACGGTCTTTTCCAGCGTGTAGCGCCAGGCGTCGTAATCTTCTCCCGTCGTGACGAGATTGCCGTTGAGCGAGCACGCTCCGGCGGCGTCAAGCAGCGCCAGCGGATTGGGCCTGCCATCGAGATCGACGGGAAGTTTGCGAAGGCGGATGAGATCGGCCGGATCAGGCATCCGGCGCAGCGCCGACAAGAGATCACGCCACAGCGCACGCGCGCCGCTGGCATCGCGCGGCGCGGCGCTTCCGAGAATCGGCGCGTTGTAATCGGTCAGATCGAGATCGGCGAATTCGACGATCGCGATGCTGTTCTGCCGCCGGCGGATCAGCGGCAGCAACGCCGCCAGTTCGCCGGTCGAAGCATCCGTGACAATGGCGATCAGCGGCTCGATGCCATCGGCATCGGCGAAGGCGTCATACCAGGCGCTGTACCAGTGCGGATGCTGAAACGGCGTGGACGGGCTGATGTCATGCCAGCGCGCGACGGCCTGTTTCCAGTCCCGCAGCAGTTCGACGCGAAATCCGGCCGCGCGGCTTGTCGTCCGCGCCCCCATTCGTCCCGCATTCGTCGCCAGCACCGTCATCGGCGTCGCGGCCTATGCCGCCTTCGGCAGATCTATGATCTTGCCAGGCTCGGCGGCGTCGAGGCGGAAGTCGATCGGACGCCGCGCATTGCGCTCGCGCTTCAGCCATTTGCCGCGACGCAGGAATTTCTGCATGGCGCCCTTGGCGAAGTAGGACGGTCCGTAAAGGTTGCGGGTTTTCGGCGTGTAGCCGAAACGATGGCGCAGCATGCCGTTGGCGAGATGGACGATCTGGGCGCGGCGGATCTCGTCATTGCCATAGGACACCGTCATCGAAATGTTGACGGTGCCGAGATTCTCGACGCGATGCGGCGCGTTCAGCGGCCAGTTCAGCATCTGGCCGGGCTCGAGGTCGAACACATGCGCATGCGCGTCGTACCAGGGCGCGTAAGGCAGATCGACCTCGACATCGAACAGCGCGATATCCTCGAGGTGTTCCGGCCGGATGAACGGCGCGGTGTTCGGATAGACGTAGACCCGTTTTCGGCCGGCGATCTGGATCAGGCCCTGCCCCGGCAAATCGGCGTGATAGTAGACTTGGGCATCCGGCGAGGAGACCAGAATGCCGGCCTGATGGTTCGGCACCACGAAGCCAGGGACTTTTGCCGCGATCTCCTCGAACATCCGGTTGATCAGCTTGCGGTAGCGGCTGTCGACCGAGCCGACGTCGCGCATGTTGAGCCAGAGGCCGCCGCGCGAAATCGCCTCGATCACCTCGCGCCCGCTGAGATCGCCGATCTCGCCTTCGCGCCAAACGCGGCTGGAGCCGCGGGCGCCGGTCTTGACCAGGCTATATTGTTCGCGCGGAAAGGTTTCGATCAGCCGGGCGATGTCGTCCATCGAGAACGCTTCCGACTTGTGCATCTCGTGTTGAAGCCGGATCGGCTGATGGCTCCAGAGTTCGGAATGCGTCTCGTCCCACTGGTTGAAAATCCTGCCCGTCATCGCCCGCTCCTGCCTGCTCCGGCGACCGCCATTCCGGGTGTCCCGAAATGCGGCCTGCCGCCAATTGCGATTGGTCGCCCGATGTCCCGTTATGAAACGAGCGGACGTATTTCATGGTGAGATTGGCAAGAACGGTGCCGCCGGACCGGCATAGCCGGTTACCGGAAGCTAAGGTCTGGGATGTATGGCTAACGCGGACACTTTGGAAATCTCGTCGCGGCACAATGACATCAGAACCCCGATATCGAGCGCTGTTTCTCGGCGCGGGACCACAGATGCAATGCGGGGTCGGTCAGTTCACCCGGCTGCTGCAGGAAGCGACCGAAAGGCTCGAGCCCGGCAGTACCGCGACGTTAACCTTGACGCGCCGCGAAGGATCCTACGCCGACATCTGGCGCGCGGTAGGCGCCGCACAAAGCGTGATCTGCAATTTTCCGATCGTGGCCTGGAAACGCGTCATGTTCGCGCCGCTGCTGGCGATGGCGATGGCGTGGCTGCGGGGGCGCAAGATCGTCCTGATCCAGCACGAATGGGCCGGGCTGCATTGGCTGCGCCGCATCACCTACATTCCGGCGCTGCTGCTGGCCGACACCATCGTGATGTTCTCGCCGCTGGTGCGGCGCGAGCTGGAGCAGGAACCCCTGCTCGGCTGGACCGCGAGGAAGATCGTGCTGGCGCCGCTGCCGCCGAACATCGAGGCCCCGGCCGGCATAGCCGATTCAAAATTGCGGCGCCGCCTCGCGGCCGCGCGCGCCGACGGGCGGCTGATGATCGGTCATTTCGGCTCGATCTACCCGGGGAAGCAGCCCAATGCGCTGCTCGAAATCGGCGCGATCCTCAAAGCGCGCGGGCTGAAGCCGCTGATCGTTTATGTCGGCTCCTTCATCCGCGGCGTCGACAGGGTCGAGGAAGAGTTTCATGCCCGCGCCGCCGAGCTTGAGCTCGCTGACGACGTGATCGTCTCCGGCTTCGTCGCCTCCGATCACGAGGTGTTTGGCCTGTTCAGCGAGATCGACGTGTTCTGTTATCCGCTCGATGAAGGGCTGACCGCCCGGCGCTCCAGCGTTCTCGCCTGCGTGCAATCCGGCCGCCCGCTGATCGTCACCGGCCCCATGCTGGCGGAGGAATTCGATCATCATCCACGCTTTAAGGAATTGATCGACCGCGCTGCCATTGTGCTGGTACCACGCGGGTCCGGCAGCGAGGCCTATGCCGACAGGATCGTCTCCGCGCTGAAGCGGCCGTCGCTGCAGTGGGCGTTCGATTTCGATGGCTGGTGGACGGACGTCGCCGAAGCGGTAGCCGCAGTCGTTCCGGGGCGATGCGACGCATCGAACCCCAATGTGCAATTGCACATTGTGGAACCTCGAGATTCCGGGTCTGGTCCTTCGGACCATCCCGGAATGACAGCGGCTATTCTGCCGCCCGGAACCGCGCCAGGTAATGCAGGCCGAACATCGCCATCAGGAACGTGAACCACAGCGGATCGGAGCGGTCGAGGAAGAAGCTCTCCATGGCGGAGAGATAAAGCCCGAACAGCCAGATGCGCAGCAGCACCATCGCCAGCGGCCCGTTGTTGCCGCCCTCATCCGCCTGCTGAAAATTCCTCAACGGTACGATCACCAGCGCCACGATCAATAGCGCAAGGCCGGGCAGCCCCATGCCCAACGCCGTATCGAGATAACCGTTGTGGCTGTGCGCGGCGAAGCCTGCCCATTCCTTGCCTTCAGGCAGATTTTGAATGGCGCTGCTGCCCCAGAAGGACGCGAAACCGTAACCGGTGGCGAGGCGCGCGTGCAGCGACTGCATCGCAAAATTCCAGATGTCGGTACGGCCGGTGAAGGTCGAATCGAACGGCAGCAATTTGGAAACCCAGGCAAGCCCCTCGAACATGACGGTGCCGATGCTCAGCAGATTCAGCAGCAGCAGCGGCGTCAGCAACAGGATCGCGCGAAGCCAGAACGAGCGAATGAAGGACGTCAGCGAGGTCAGCAACAGCACCGCAAAGCACAGGGTCAGCGAGCTTTTTCCTGCCGAATACAACAGAAACAGCGATGCGAGCGCGATGATCGCGGCGCCCGATATCCAAAGGCCGGAGCGGATGCTGTAGATGCCGAGAAACAGCACCATCACCATGATGGCCGCAGCCTGGTTCTTGTGGCCGAACGCGCCGCGCCAGTTGCCGGCCAGTCCCGGCTCCTGCGGATCGGTCGCCTGATGGATGGAAAGATCCGGCGCGAGCAATATTCCGAGATAGCAGATGACGAGCAGCGCGAGCGAGGCAATGGTGAGCCAATACATCAGCTCGCGTTTCGATTTCGGCAGCAGCATCAGGGATGCAGTCACCGCGGCGACGAACAGCGTCAGGGCGAAGCGTTTGACCGACGTTGCGGTATCGAACGACAACACCACCGTGACCAGCACCCATGCGCCGAAGAGGATGAAGGCGGGCGACAACAGCGTCGCCAGTCCCCTCGCGTCGTTGCGCAAGGCCAGCGCGACCGTCAGCACGCTGAGACAGCCGAACGTCGCATAGGTCGCAGCCTCGTTGCCGGTTCCGACGTCGCCGATCTGCATGTCGCCGAGACTGACGAACGGATGCAGCGATATCCAGCCGAGCAGAAGCGTTCCGATGAACGTGGCGGCGCGAACGACATCCATCACCTGCTGCCGCTCGATCCCGGCGGAGACGGCGCGGAGTTCGGATGCGGCAATAGGCTGGCTCATGAGACGATCTTCGACGCCTTGTAGGGCTGCGGCTCGATCCCGAACGCGGCCAGCGCGCTGCCGATCGCAACCGTGACCGGATGCACGGCGATAGCAGGCTTACGTTCGGTGAAGACCGCACGCACGGCGTAGACCAGTGAAAGCGGCAGGGCTGCGAGCAATTTGAGCGTCAACTTCATCTGCAGCCAAAGTGTCGGCGTCGCCTTGCGCTGGACGTGATAGTTGATGGCGCCGATCCGCAAGCCGCGCGTGACCAGCCATTTCATGCTGGTCCGGTTCTGCGGCACGGTTTCGCTGATCACGGCTTCGGCCACCCAGTGAAACCGCACGCCGAGCCTGCGGCAGCGGTAGAAGAAATCGGTGTCGCCGCCGCCCAGGAAATTGAACCGGAGGTCGAAGGCTGGTGTGCCCAGCCGTTCGAACACCGAACGCCTGATCAGGCAGTTGCCGCACCCATAGATCACGGGAACCGGACCCGAAGTGTCGTAGGCAGGAGCAAATGCGGGGTGGCGTCGCAAGTCGCGCTTCCGCGCGTCATCAAATTCAGGCCAAACCGGACCGCCGACGATTTCGGCGCCGGTCACATCGGCAGTCAACAGCATTCGCTCCAGCCAGTCTGGTGAAGCGATTTCGTCGTCGTCGATCATCAGGAAGCTGGTCGCCGCCGGAAACGTCTGCAGCGCGGTTTCGAACGCCGCGTTGATCGCATAGCAATTGCCCTGTCGCGGCTCGATTACGCAGAGCCCGGGGAATTTGCCTGCATTCAGGAACTCGGCCGCAACCGGGGCACTCTCGCTCCTTGATGCATCGTTCTCGACCATGACCACCGCAAAGCGGCGGTTGGTGCGCTGGCGGGCGAGCGACTCCAGCGTCCGGCGCAGATGATCGGGCCGGCGAAAACACGGCATGCAAATGACGGTTTCGATTTCCGGATCGAGCGCCGGCGACACCGCTACCAGCGCGCGGTAGGCCCTGACTGCCGGGTAAGCGGCCTCGATCTGGAATTCGCCAGTTGAAAACTCAGCCATGACGCTCTGGTCGTTTACGAACATGTTCTCGTCGTCCCGAAGCGGGATTGCCGTCTTCAATCCGGGACATCTCCGTCGTTTATTTCCGGGACTTTTCCCGTTGCCGAACGTTACCTGCGCCGGTTTGCAATATATGGTCCGGCGGAGAGACACGGAGCCTCGAACTTCAACGACGGTTAATGCACTGAGTTAACCCGCGCTAAATGACGCGCATCACAGATCATCTGCTGAATAGCTTCTGGAACAGCCGCTGCGAATTCGGGAACTGGCCATTGTCAATCTGGGTAGGCCACGCGCCATCGACGTCAAAATAGGCGGCATACGCAATGCTGTCTTCGTTCTCCACGAACCAGTCGTGCATCTTTTGAATGAAGAACGGATTGTCGCCGAAATTGCCGACGCCCCATTCGGGATAGCTCATTTGCTTGCCGTGACGGCCGGCAAACTCGCGGTGCCATGTCAGACCGAATGCCGCATCCAGGTAAAAGGTGTTCCAGCGCTCCTCGACGGAACCTTCGTGCTTGAAGTCGTAGACGTCGAGACCGATGTAGTCGACGACGTCGTCGCCGGGCCAGGCGAGATCCGCCGGCATATCCTGCGGCCCCCAGCCCGGACACCAATCGAATTTGAAATCGCCGGAGTGGCGCCTGAAGATTTCCACGACGCGACGGAAGGCCTTGATGTAGTCGGCCTCGTGTCCCCCGGCGAACCAGGCCATCTCGGCCAGATTCATCTCCCAGCCGAGGCGGATGATGGCCTTCGGATGCGCCTCAGAAATGGCGCGCGCCGCGGCTTCGAATTCGGCATCGTGTAGCCCTTCGGCGACATCGGCGAGCGGCGTCCCTTTCATGGTCAGCGGCACCGACCAGACCACGTTGCGGGCTGGGTTGAGCTTCCTCCAGATGCCCGGCACCCAGCTCAATTTGGAGAACTCTTCCCACGTTGTCTGGCCGTAGAAATCGACGCCCAGCGCCGAGGACGGCTTCTGCTTCAGCCATTTTTCCCAGGCCTGCAGCATGTGCTCGCGCCCGGTCGCGCCCCAATTGACAAAGGCGCCTGCGAACTTCGCGGGATCGGAAAATGCGCGCGAGGCGGCATTGGTGTCGGCATGCGCCAGAAGCAGGACGGTCAGGAAAAAGGCCGCCAGAAACGATACGAGGCGCTTCGCGCCGCGCCGCCTGCGCGGCCGGGGATTAGTTTGAAACATCGCCTGCCCTCACGAGCTTTCTTGCAAAGGCCACAGAGAGCCTTTTACCCACCTCGACGGCGCCCTCGGCCGTGAGATGGCCGGCGTCGAACTGCAGGGGAACATCGTCTCGCGCGAATTCGTCGCAACGGCCATCCTGGCAGACCGCATTGTAGACGGAGAGATAGGTCGCGCCGCCGGCCGTAACCAATTCCTTCATGGCTATATCGCGCTCGCGAATTCCGCGCGTCCGCCGCGCGCTGGCAATGGAAGGACTGTCATGCAGGATCTCGTCGACGATCAGCCGCGGTAAAGCAGCGTCATACTCGACGATCGGCCCGAGTACGATTGTCTCGATGCCGCGCGATTTCAGGATACGCAGCGTGGACGACAGGATCGGCAGATCCTCGTCCTTCCACGACGCCGCAAGCAGAACGCGATCGACCTTGTTGCGCGCGAGAAACTCGTTGAAGACGAAATTCATCAGGTTCCGGCAAACCGGCGTGTCGTAGCGCGATCCGCCTTCAACGGCCGGGCGGCAAATACTGGCTGTCGCCTGCATGAGGTTGACATCCGGCATCGCCGAAGACAGCCCGTACCAGAGATGGGCGGCATGGCTATCACCAACCAGCAGATAATTCGGCCGCGCCGGGTCCGGCTTCAGGCAGGTCTCCGCATCGAACTGTTGCCGGCTTGTCAACAGAAAGCAGCGCCCGGTGCGAAATGCGGCTGACGAGTCATAGGCGAGGAACGAGCCGATCTCGACGACGCGCTTGGGAAAACGGAACGGCGCGCCGCTCAGCAGCAGCACCAGCCCGCACAGCCCGAACATCGACGCCATCGTTGCCGAGGCGGCGCCGAAAATGGAAGCTCTCGACGTTTTCTTCGCCAGGGCGCGAAACGGCGTCTCGACCAGCTTCCACGACAGATAGGCAATGCCGAAGGAAAGCACGATCAGCGTCAGCGTGGTCGATGCGGGCGAGCCGGCGGAGAAGATGGCGTCGGTTCGCTGAAACACGGCGAGCGGCCAATGCCACAGATAGAGCGAATAGGATATCAGCCCGACGAAAACGAACGGCGGCAGCGACAGCAATCGTCCGGCCGCCGACATTCCCCGCTCGCTGGAAGCGATCACCAGCATTGCACCGACGGCAGCAAGACCGGTCATGACCAGCAGCGGCATGGATGACGAACCGAACAGGATCGCGCCCAGCAAGAGCAGCACGCCCGCCGCGCCGCTGGCGTTCCGCCAGAATTCGGACTCCGGAACGGGGAGAAATTCGACCGAAACCATTGCCCCAAGCGCCAACTCCCAGGCACGAAACGGGGTGAGATAGAACGCGAAGGTGAGGTTTCGCGTGCTCATTGCCAGCGCCGCCGCAAAGGAAGCCACGGCGATGATTGCGAACAGGGTGCCGGCGCGCCTTGGCGCAAAGCGATAGACCAGCAGCAGCAAGAGCGGCGCGACGAAATAGAACTGTTCCTCGACGCCGAGCGACCAGGTGTGCAGCAGCGGCTTGGTTTCGGCCGGGCCGTCGAAATATCCTGCCGTGTGCGCGAAATAGATATTCGAGACCGAGCCGACCGCGCTTGCAAGACTTTTGGCGTAATCGACGAGTTCGACCGGCAGGCAATAGGTGACGGCAAGAACGCTGGTCGCGAGAAACATCACGAACAGCGCCGGCAGGATGCGCAGGATGCGCCGCTTGTAGAAATTTGCGAGCGAGAACGATCCGCCGCGGATGTCGGCATCGATCATGCCGCAGATCAGGTATCCGGAAATGACGAAAAAGATATCGACGCCAACGAAGCCGCCGGCGAAGCCCGGAACGCCGAAATGATAGAGCAACACCGGCACGACGGCGATTGCCCGCAGGCCATCAATGTCCGCACGGTACTTCATCATGCACCCGGACACCGACGCAGTAATCTTTCGCCGTCCCAAAAGCGGACACTCCGGACAGGCCGGCTGTGCCGAAAAGAATTAACACTGCGGTCATCACTTCCTGCGCGAAACTAACCCGTCGAAAATGCAATGTGGTCGACGATTCCCGCGATCGGCTTTGCAATATCCGGTCCAGCGCGGCGGCATGCTCCGGAACGCGCGTGCGGTTTGGTTACCGCAGCCAGACCGTGTCGCAAATGCGGACATCGCGGACAGTCGTGGTGTGCCGGAAACGCCGGGCGTTGCTGCCAGGTGCGCGCAAGCGGCGATAAAGCGACGCGAAGCAGCCGAATTAACCAAGCTCACGCGCCAGAATTCATCCTGAGCCGGTTCGGCACCGATCTTGCTCAATGACAATCCGCTAAGGCCCGGGCCGGTACGACCGGGACCCTTCGCGATTGGTCGCAAAGAACATTTGAGATGAACGCCGCATCGTTAACCCAGAACGCTTTGCTAAAGCCAGCGCCCGCGGATCGAACACCGAGGGCGCGATGCTGATTCAAACGTTCCATTATTCAATTGCGAGCGTCACCTCGGCCGCGATCGGCCTGTTGAGCGCGGTCGTGTTCACGCGGCTGCTCTCGCCTGAAGAATATGGCGTGTACGTCGTGGGGCTCAGCACCGCGGGCATCGTCTCGGCATTGCTGTTCACCTGGGTTCGGGTGTCAGCCCTTCGCTTCCAGTCGGAGGGCGGATCAGTCGACGTCAGAATGGCGATCCTGCTGGCGTATCTGATCTCGGCACTCGCCGCGCCCGTCGCGCTCATCGTCGCCACGCTAACGACTTCGGTATCGCTGGAACGAAACATCGCGGCGATCCTGTTTGCATTGGGGCTTGGCCTGTTCGAACTGGGACAGGAACTGTTGAAAGCGCGATTGCGCTCGCTGGCGTTCATGACGACATCGATCGTTCGCGCCTGCCTCGCGTTCACACTGTGCCTGGCCGCGGCGCTGTTGGGCGGCGGAGGGCTGTGCCAGCTCGCGATGGTGACCATCACCTACTTCGTCACGACGACGCTGTTCGCCGCCACGATCCTGCGCGGCCCGCTCGCCGGTCCGAAGCTTTCCGATCTCCGAACCTTTGCGAGCTTCGGCATTCCGATCACGCTGTCCGGCATCGTCTTCGCGATCCACGCCGCGCTCGACCGTATGCTGGTGTTTCATTTCATGGGCGACCATGCTGCCGGTCAGTACGGCGCATCCGCTGATTTGGTCCGCCAGATCATCCTGATCCCGGCGGTGAGCATTGCCTCAGCGACGATGCCGCTGGCAGTTCGCGCCTTTGCCGCCGGCGGCGCGCGCGAGGCGCGGCCGCACCTGGAATTCAGCCTCGAAATTCTGCTCGCCGCCGTGCTCCCGGCCGTCGCCGGCGTTGCGCTGACCAGCAGTTACATTGCCGGCGTGGTTCTCGGCAGCGAATTCCGCGACACCGCGGCGCAGATCATGCCGATCCTGGCATTTGCGTGGCTGTTCCAGTCATTTTCCCAATCCTACATCCACGCCAGCTTTCATCTGGCCAAGACGCCGTTCATGATGACGATGCAGAGCAGCGCGATGCTGCTCGCGAACCTGCTGATCATGCCGGTGCTGCTCGCCCAGTTCGGCCTCGTCGGCGCGCCAGCGAGCCTCGTTATCGTCGAAGCCTTCGGCGCCGCTTTCGGCTGGCTTCTCACGCGGCGGACATTTGCGCTGCCATTCAACCCGTTTCAGGTTCTGCGCATCGTGGCGGCCACAGCCGTCATGGCGCTGGTGCTGACGTTGCTGAAGCCGCTATTTCCGGTCAGCGTGGTCTCGTTCGTCGTGCTCGCCTTGTCCGGCTGCCTCGTCTACGCCGCCGCGGCCTTCGCCCTGGATATCGCAGGCCTGCGCAAGGCCGCGATCGCCTATGGCACGCGACACAATCTCTGGCCGGTCGCCGGCAAATCGGGACGCCAGGTGTATCCGGCGGCGTCCGTCACCGCTTCACCCACGGGGCTACCCGGCATGTCGATAAGAGAGCAATGATGCGGCTAGCCAGCAAAACTCCGGTCGCTGCCAGCGACAGCCGGCACGTGATTTGCCGGACCAACTCCGTTTCGCTGTCGGACTTCACCGACCAGCGGCGCGAAGCGACGCGCCCTTTGGCATTTCGCGGTGAGAATTTCGATCGCGACTTCGACAGCAATACGCTGATCTACGACGCCGTTCAGGCGAACGAAGCAGAGATCGCGCTTTTCGCGCCGCCCTTTTTCAACCTCTCGCGCAACGTCGCATCGACCCGCTTCTTCAGTGGCTCCACGACGTATGCGGCACGGATGAGGCACCTCGATCGCCACGCCCAGTTGTGGCTGGATATCCCCGCGCATTCCGGTCGCGTCGAGGCCAAGGGCGACCTCGGCAGTTTCGAATTTTCAGTATCGCCGAATGATTCGGAAATGTTCCGGGATTGCCGCGTCATCTTCACGATGTCGAAGAACAACCCGATCGAATGGATCCTGGACTGGGTACGGTTCAACCGGGATATCCACGGCGCGAACGCCGTTCTGATCTACGACAATGGATCCAGCGCCTATGACAGCGCCGCGTTGAGCGCTGCGCTGCGGTCGGTCTCCGGAATCAAATGTTCCATCGTCATGGAGTGGCCGTTCAAGTACGGGCCGCAGGGCGCCAATAGCTGGGACCACTGGGATTCGGATTTCTGCCAGCTCGGGGCCTGGGAGCATGCGCGCTGGCGTTTCCTGCAGCATGCGCGAAGCGTGATGAACTCCGATGTCGACGAGCTGGTGCTGTCGAATACGAACAAATCGGTGTTCGAGGCCGCCGAACAGTCCCGCTCCGGGCTCGTCCGCTATCGCGGCCGCTGGATCATCGGCATCGATGACGGCAACCGCGATACCGCCAAGCTCGGGCCGCACCGGCACATCGACTTCTCGATCCTGATGCCGCCGAAATACCAGCGCCGCAAGCTGCTGATGCGGCGCGACGCCAACGCGTGCCTGCCGAAATGGACGGCCGTTCCCGCCCGATGCCCGAGGAATGCGCAATGGCATGTGCATTCGATCTTCTCCTGGTGGGCATCGTATTTCTGTACGCGAGACTTTTCCTTTCGGCACTTCCGGGAGATCGGCAGCAACTGGAAGTACCAGCGCACTAACCGCGTGCCGTTCGATCCGTCGATCCACAAGACAGACCTGCCGTTGATCGAAGCTTTTCAGCGCGTCGATTGGGAAAACTGAAATGAACAAGCCAGCGCCATCAGCAACATGGATGAAGTCGATGAACGAGGCCGCCACGATGGCCCACGCGGCCGCCGCGCTTGACCTGCCCGCGCCGGCATTATCGCAGCACCCGCAATCGCTGCTCGACCTGCCGCAAGGCGAAGCGCGGCAGAGCCTGTTGACGGTTCACGCCATTCTCGAAGCCAGATTGCCCGTGACTGAGCTCGCGATCTATGAAGCAGGTGGCGGCTCGACCAGTTTCCTGCCGCTCGGCGTGCTGCGCCGCGCCCACGTCACCGTGGTCGATATCGACGCGGACCAGATCCGCAACAACGACTACGCCCAGGAAGCCATCCTCGGCGACATCCAGACCTATCGCTTCCCGCGCAACAGCTTCGATCTCGTGATCTGCTACAACGTGATCGAGCACGTGCCTGATGTCGAAGCGGCGCTACTCGGTTTCTATGAGGCGCTGAGGCCGGGCGGCCTGATCCTGATCGGCGCGCCCAATCCGCGCTCGCTGTCCGGCATCGTCACCAAATACTCGCCGCACTGGTTCCACGTCTGGTTCTATCGCCACATCCGCGGCGACAGGAATGCAGGCATGCCCGGCTGCGCGCCGTTCCCGACCCATTTCCATCCGCTGGTCACGCTTACCAACCTCGAAGCGTTCGCCGAGCAGCATGGCCTGCAGATGATCTACCGCAAGCAGTATGAAAGCCCGCGCTATCCGGAGATACGACGGCGCATGCCTGTGTTCGCCGCCTTGATCGATGCCGCCGCGAAGACGATGAACTTCCTGCTCGGCGGCAAGGGCGACGTGCGGAAGGGCGACTATCACGTGATCTTGCGAAAGCACTGAACGATGGTTGGAATGTTGTCAGAGGCAAGGGCGAAGGTCGGCCACCGGCTGGCGATGCATCTGCACGTCGATCGGTTCCGGCTGCGCAATCGCACGCCGATGGTCAGCTTCACCTTTGACGACCTGCCGAAGAGTGCTGTGACGACGGGCGCGGAACTGCTCGAAGCACATGGTGCACGAGGGACATTCTATGTCTCGGGCGGCCTGGTCGGCGTCGGAACGCCGGATTGGGCGGCGGGCGAAGCCGAAGACGTGCTCGCGCTGCATCGCCGCGGCCACGAGATCGGCTGCCACACATTCTCGCATCAACGCGCCTGCGACCTCGACGAGGTGGCGATGAGGCAAGAGATCGCGCGCAACCGCGACTATTTCGACGCGCTCGATCCCTCGATGCGGATCGAGACCTTCGCCTATCCGTTCGGCTACGGATCGTTCGCGCGCAAATATCAGCTCAGGGGTGAATTCGAGACCTGTCGCAGCATCGTGCCGGGCGTCAACGCCGGCAGCGTGGACCTCCAGTTCCTGCGCGCCATGCCGATGATCGACCGCGAGATGGATCGCAACCGCATCGATCGCGCGTTCGACGAAGCGGAAACCAGTAACGGATGGTTAATTTTCTACGGCCACGACGTCAGCGACCGGCCGAGCCCCTATGGCTGCTCGCCGGCGCTGCTCGCGCATGCGCTCGAAGCGGCCGGCAAGCGGAAAATTCCAGCCCTCACCATGGCGGAGGCGATGCGATGCGCCCGCGCTTAAACGCTTTGTTTGCCATTTCGGTGAATAGTCCATCAATGAGTATGGTTAATTTTTCCTGTTGCGTTTTTTCCGCGCCCCTCTCCGGCGCCCACGGCGTAACCCGAAGAGTAGCCCCTCAGCCGATGCGTGCGGCAGTTCGAACGGAAGCTGGGGTCGATGCTTATCTATGACCAGCCGATAAAGCAGGCCGAGCCTGACCCGAACCCCGCCGGGACGGCCGCGCCGGGAAGCTTCAGCGTGCGCGATCTGGTGCTGCTGCTGTGGCAGCGGAAGATCGCAATCGCATCGGCTGCGCTGATTTGCGCTTGCGTCGCGGTCGCGATCGGCAAGAGCCTCACGCCGAAATACACCGCATCCGCCCAGCTCTATGTCGACCCGCGCGAGCTGCAACTGGTCGACCGCGAGCTGACGCCGCGCGCCCAGGACACGTCCGGCCTCGCGATGGTGGTCGAGAGCCAGGCGCGGCTGATCACCGCGAACAATGTGCTGTTGCAGGTAATCCGCGACACCAACCTGGAAAAGGATCCGGAATTCGGCGGCGGCGGCTCAAAAAGCATCTTGGGATCGCTGCTCGGCCTGTTCGGGATCGAGCTGCGCCCGACTGCAGAACAGCAGAAGCAGATCGAGATGGGCGCGCTGGAGGCGCTCAACCGCCACATCAATGTGAAGAAGACCGAGCGGACCTTCATCGTCGATGTCGACGTCTGGTCGTATGAACCGGTCAAGGCGGCGATGCTCGCCAACGCGATATCGAAAGCCTATCTCGCCGAATCCAAGCAGTCGCAGGCCGCCGCCGCCCGGCGCGCCACCACCGACCTTTCCGGCCGGCTGAAGGAATTGCAGGAACGGCTGCGCAACGCCGAGAACACGCTCGCGGTTTACAAGGCGCAGAACAATTTCGTCGGCACCCAGGACACGCTGATCAGCGACCAGCAGCTTTCCGCCAGCAACCAGCGGCTCGCCGCCGCCCGCGCGCTGACGCTCGACGCGCAAGCCAAATACGACCAGATCGAAGCCAGCCGCAAGGCGTCGAGCGACGCAGGCGCGATCCCCGAGGCGCTGCAGTCGCCGACCATCGCCAATCTGCGTGCGCAATATGCCGATGCGCGCAAGCGCCAGGCCGAACTGCAGAGCGAACTGGGCCCGCGCCATCCGGCGCTGCGCCAGGTGGAGCAGCAGGTGCAGGATCTGCGCCGCACCATCGGCGAGGAAATCGAGCGCTTCGCGCAAGCCGCGAAGAACGACGTGATCCGCGCCCGCGACTATGAAGCCTCGCTCAACAAGGCGCTGGAAACCCAGAAGCGTCAGAGCGTCCAGATGAGCCAGGCCTCGGTGCGCCTGCGCGAGCTCGAACGCGATGTCGAGGCGAGTCGCGACGTCTATCAATCGTTCCTCAAGCGCTCGCGCGAAACCGAGGAGCAGGAGAGCCTGAACACTTCGAGCGCGCGCATTATCGGCGACGCCACCGTGCCGCAGCGGCGCACCTTCCCGCCGGCCATGAGCCTGATCGCGATGATCGGTTTTGTCCTTGGCGGGCTCGCGGCCAGCGCCTGGTTCATTGCCGTGAGCCAGTTGGTGCCGGGTGCGAACCCGGTTCAGCCGCAGGAAGAAGCAGTGCCGCCGGCCACTTCGGAGGAGAGCGCTGCCGCCGGTGCCGAGAACGAGTCGCCCACCCTTCAGCCGGAGCCGGAGCCGGAACTCGAGCCGCAACCCGTGGTCAGCCTCATCGAAAAGCCGCTGATCGCACGGCTGCAGGAAGCCGACGTGATGCGCACGCTCGGCGCTATCCTGGCAACCGGCAACATCGCCGACGTCACCCGGCTCGGCTGGCCGACGCTGCGCGCGGGCTTCCCGCTGATGACGTTCCTCAACACCATGCGCGAGATGCGCGCGACGCTGACGCGACGCGCCGTCAAGGATGTAGCGCCCGTCGTGGCCGTGATCGGCGACGGTTCCGGCGATGACCGCAGCGTCGCCGCGCTGAACGTCGCGCTCGCCGCGGCGCGCGACGGCGCGCGGGTGCTATTGATCGATGCCGACCACGGGGCGCGCCCGCTGTCGAACAAGGTCAGCCATTTCGCGAGGAGCGAGCCCAGCCGTCTCGGCTGGCTCAGCATCGGCAGCAAGGCTTCCCGCGCCATCCAGACCGCCAACGGAGTTTCGATCCTGCCGGCGCTCAATGCTACCGACGCGAAAGCCTGCGACGCCATCCGCAAGGCGGTCGCGCAGGCGCGTTCCGCCGGCGGCCATGATCTCGTGATCATCGACGGGCCGGCCATGCCCTGGAGCGCCGCCGACCGCAAACTGCTCGACATCGCCGACGGCCTCGTCGCGGTCCTGCCGGTTCACCTCGACATCAACGACAGCATGGAAGACATCCTCGCGGCCCTTGGCGATGCCGAGCGCAAGCTGGTGGGTGTCGTTCTCAACGAACTCCACCCAACCGCCGTCCACCATCAGCGAGACAAGCAGTATGCGTGAGCGTCGCCAAAATTCCGTCGGGAGAGCGGCTACCGCCAGCATCCCCCGTATCACACTGGGCGGCCTGCGGCTCGCCGTGCTCGATCTCGAGCAAACCGCGAACCTCATGATCGACATGGTGTTCCCGCAACGCCGCGTCCCGCGTCCGCTCTATTTTACCTCCGCCAATGGTGAGGTGCTGGCGCGCTGCTCGACAGAGCCGGTGACCGACCGGCTGTTTCGCGCTGCCGACCTGATCAATGCCGACGGCCAGCCGCTTGTCACCGTGTCGCGGTTCAAGTCGCCGACAGCGCTGCCCGAGCGCGTCGCGACCACCGACCTGTTCCACGTCGTGGCCCGCAAGGCGCAGACCTTCGGATTGACCTTCTACCTGCTGGGCGCGGATGAGGCGGAGAACGCCGCCGCCGTCGAGCGCGTCCGCACGCAATATCCGGACTTGAGGATCGTCGGGCATTGCCACGGCTATCTTCGCGGCGAGGCGCTGCGGGCCAAGGTCGCGGAGATCAACGCGCTGGCGCCTGATTATCTCTGGATTGCGCTCGGCGTTCCCTATGAACAGGCCTTCGTCGAGGAATTCGGCCCTGCTTTGTCCAATGTCGGCGTCATCAAGACATCGGGCGGCTTGTTCAATTTCCTTTCCGGCAGCCGCACCCGCGCGCCGCGATGGATGCAGCAGGCCGGGCTCGAATGGGCATGGCGGACCTGGCTGGAGCCGCGCCGGCTGTTCTGGCGCTACCTGACCACCAATCCGCGTGCACTCTATCTGCTGCTCAACAAGAGCCGCGCGTCCGACAACAACCGGAGGCTCGCCTGATGAACAGCCGCCCAGCCATTCTCGTGACCGGTGGAGCGGGCTACATCGGCTCGCATTGCTGCCGGGCGCTCGACGCGGCGGGTTATCTGCCCGTCGCCTACGACAATTTCTCGACCGGCCACCGCAGCTTCGTCGCCGGCCCGCTTGTGACCGGCGATCTCGCCGACAAGTCCACGCTGGCCCGCGCCTTTGCCGAACATGACATCACTGCCGTGATGCATTTCGCCGCCTCGAGCCTGGTCGGCGAATCCGTCGCCGACCCGCAGAAATACTACATCAACAACCTGGCGGGCACGCTGTCGCTGCTGGAAGCGATGCGCGAGGCCGGCTGCAACCGCCTGGTGTTTTCATCGACCGGCGCGGTCTATGGCAATGCCGACAGCAGGGCGCTGCGTGAGGACTACGCCTGTGCGCCGATCAATCCCTACGGCGCCTCGAAATGGGTGATCGAGCGCGTGCTGACGGACTATCGCGCGGCCTACGGTCTCGGATCGTTCGCGTTGCGTTATTTCAACGCCAGCGGCGCCGATCCCGCCGGCGGCATCGGCGAGCTTCGTGAGATCGAGACTCACCTGATTCCCCGCGCGATGATGGCGCTGCAGGGGCACGTGTCGGATTTTGCCGTGTTCGGCGACGACTACGATACGCCTGATGGCACCGCGATCCGCGACTACATTCACGTCAGCGATCTCGCGGCCGCCCATGTGCTGGCGCTCAAGCTCCTGCTGCAGGGCCATTCCGGCGGCGCCTTCAATCTCGGCACCGGTAACGGCTTTTCAGTGCGCGAGATCCTGGCTGCGATCGCAGCCGAGACGGGGCGCAAAGTGCCGCATGTGATCAAGCCGCGGCGGGCCGGAGACCCGACCTATCTGGTCGCCGATGCCACGGCCGCGCGCAATACGCTGAATTTCCGCCCCGCTCATTCTGATCTCGCCACCATCATCCGCACCGCGTGGGCCTGGCACAGGAAGGCCCACCCGCTGAAGACGGGTGAGCTTGTTGATGGTGAGGCGGAGCTGGCGTGAGGCTGATAGAGGGCGGGAGGAACCTTTCCGCACATTCTGACATCGACTATGCGGCGGCACCCCCACCCCGGCCCTCCCCCGCAAGCGGGAGAGGGAGTTTGCAGGCGGCGGCTTACAGCGGCTTGATTTGCACCTTGCGGAACTTGATCACGCCTGAACCGTACTGAAGCGCAAACGGGCCGCTGGCGTGCTTTGAATCCTGCACATCGACGGTCTTCTGGCCGTTGAACACGACGACGAGATGCGGGCCTTTGGCCGTGATCTCGTAGGTGTTCCACTTGCCGCTCGCCTTCGGCATTGGATCGACCTTGCCGACATCGACGATCGCGCCAGTGCCGTAGGTCGGGTCAGGCCGTTTGTCGAAGATGTTGACCTCGTAGCAGATCTTGGCGTCGATCTTGTCCGGCTGGTCGCAGCGAATGAAGATACCGCTGTTGGCGTCTTCGTCCGCCCAGAACTCGGCCTTGATCTGGAAATCCTTGTACGAGTTCTTGCTGACGAGATAGGAGGGATCCTTGCCCTCGGTGAGCTTGTCGGCGACCAGCGCGCCGTCCTTCATCGCCCAATTGGCTTTACCGACCTCGGTCCAGTCGCCCATTTTCTTTTCATCGACGAGCGTCACCCAGCCGTCGGTCTCGCCGGACGCCACGCCGGAAAATTGAACGGCGGCGGCGCCGACCAGCACACCAGCCGCAAGTATCGACAAGCGCTTCATTGAACATAGCCCTCCCATGGCTGCTTTTTTAGTTGGGCGGGCAACCTATCACCACGACGCATGGCGTAAATCCGTTTTCCATGCTGCAGGTGCGTTGTGCGCATTCGTGTCGCAGCCGCCGGTCACGCATGCGCATGCGCGCCTTGCCCGGCGAGAACAGGACCGGCTAGCATCGCAAGACAACAGAGACGAGCGCAACTCGGCTCGCGCAACGGCAAGGGAGAAAATCATGAAGGCGATAACCCGGACCTGGCGGTACCTGATGACGCCGCTGGCTTTCGCCGGCATGTTGAGCATCAGCTCCGCCGCGGAACTCAATCCGGCCGCCGTCATCTACAAATTGCCGGACCAGATTCCGTGGGGCCCGGTCAACGCTGCCGGCGCGCAAAGTGCTGTGGTTGTAGGGGATCCGAGCAAGCCCGGCTTCTATATGGTCTACAACAAGTGGACCAAGGGCAATCATTTCAGCCGCCCGCACTTCCACCCCAACGACCGCTACATCGTCGTGCTGCAGGGCACCTGGTGGGTCGGCTCGGGGCCGAAATTCGATCCGGCCAACACGACGCCGATGCCACCCGGCAGCTTCGTCACGCATTTCGGCAAGCAGGTGCATTGGGACGGCGCCAAGGATGAGGACGCCGTGCTGCTGATCATGGGCGAAGGTCCGGCGACATCAACAGCCGCAGAAGAGAAATAACCCCGGCGCAGCAGATCTATTCCTGGAATTATTTTCATGGCTCTTCCCATGCTGTTTCAATGCACGGCCTGCGGGCCCGCAACCGATCACGGCAGTGCGCCACAACGTTCGGGCAGAAAATCCAAACCCTGGCGCACCATCGACATCCATTGCCACTGCATGGTGCCGGAGGCGAATGCGATGGTGCTGAAAGCCACCGGAATTCCAGGCGGCGGCGAAACGCCCAACGCGAACGCGCATGTCAACGCACTCACAAGGAGCATCCAGCCGCAGCGCGGCAAGATCGATCTTCCGAAACTGACCGATCTCGACACGCGGCTGGCCGACATGGACCGCGACGGCATCGACGTGCAGGTGATCTCGCCCTATCCTGGTCACTTCGTCTATGCCGCGCCGCCGGAAGTCGCGCGCGACTCCAGCCGTATGGTCAACGATCACATCGCGGGCATGGTCGAAAAACATCCCGACCGGCTGATGGGCATGGGCACGGTGCCCTTGCAGGATCCCGGCATGGCCATCGCCGAGCTGGATCGCACCGTCAACGAACTCGGATTCCGCGGCGTCGAGCTGTGCACCAATGTCCGCGGCGTCGATCTCACCCGCGCCGGGCTCGAAAAATTCTTCGCCCGCGTCGAGGAGCTCGGCGTGATGATCTTCCTGCATCCGTTCGGCACCAGCCTGGTCGGGCGGATGGAGGATCACTATTTCCCGAACACGATCGGACATCCGCTCGACTCCGCGCTGTGCGTCGGACACCTGGTGTTCGACGGCTATCTCGAACGCTTTCCGGGCTTGAAGATCTGCATCGCCCATGGCGGCGGATACATCCCCGGCTATTGGGGACGCTTCGATCACGCCTTCGCGCATCGCGAGGATTGCCGCGTCACCATCAAGAAGCAGCCGTCGGAATATCTGAAGAAGCTCTATTTCGACACTGTCGTGTTCGACGAGCGCGAACTGAAGCATCTGATCGAGATCTGGGGCGCCGATCACATCATGCTCGGCACGGACTATCCGTTCGATATGGCGGAACCGGATCCGGTCGGGCTGCTCGGACGGCTCAAGGGCGTCAGCAAGGAAGACATTGCGCTGGTGGCCGGAGGCAATGCCGCGCGCCTCCTGGGTCTGCCGGCGAACGCCCGGTCGAGGGCCTAGCAACCATTTCGACAGCAGGGCGTTTCATGTCTTCAACCAAAGAGGATGTGAAACATGTATCTTGCCTCACAGATTCGCGAGCATATGGACGTCATCTCGTCGGACAAGAAAACGGTCGGCAAGGTCGACCATATGGAAGGGACCGACAAGATCAAGCTGACCAAGCAGAGCTCGCCTGACGGACAGCATCACCACTTCATTCCGGTGTCATGGGTCGATCACGTCGATCAGCACGTTCACCTCAACAAGTCCGGCGCTGACGTGACCTCGCACTGGCAGCATGGCCGGCAGTAACCCGCCGAGGCTGGATTGCGCCGCCCGCGGATGCGGATATCATCGCAGGTCAGGAGATTGAATGCATCCGGCGGCGCGACTGCAATTCGAACGCATGATCGGCGAATACGTTCGCTGGCGTGCCGTTCCAGAAGAAGAACGATCCGCCGCACCGGCGTGGTGGTGGGGACCGGCGATGGAGTTGCGCAACGCGCCGCAACCACTGCCCGCCGAATGGTCCGCCGAACTCGGACTACCGGAGCAGGCGACTTACGCCGCCGGCGCGGAAATCTTCCTGAAGGCGCTGGCCGGTCAGACCTCGCTGGTCTGGCCCCATGACTTTCCCCGCAAGAGCGAAATCCGGGATTCGACGGTGCGCGAATTGCAACCGCAACCGTCAGACGACAGCGCCTTTCCGCCGTGATGCGTCAGCAGGCTGCTCGCCGGCTTCCGGCTGCAACGGCGGCGATGCAAGCAGCGCGCTTGCCTTGAGGAGTTCGGCCACCTGCTTTCCAGGCAGCGGCCTGGAGAACAGAAAGCCCTGCATCTCGTCGCAGAAGTGGTTGCGCAGGAATGCTTCCTGCTCCACGGTCTCCACGCCTTCCGCGATGATGGTCATTCCAAGCGCCTTGCCCATGCTGATGATCGCCTGCGCGATGGCCTGGTCCTCCGAATCGTTCGGCAGGTCGCGAACGAAGGAGCGATCGATCTTGATCGTATCGATCGGGAACTGCTTCATCAGCGACATCGAGGAATAGCCGGTTCCGAAATCGTCGATCGCAAGGCGGATGCCGCGGCTCTGGACCGCGTCGAGCACCTTGATCGCGCGCGATACGTTGCGCATCACCATGCTTTCGGTGACCTCGAGCTGCAGCAGCGCCGGCGGCATGCCGCTCGCCGAGAGCGCCTCGTCGACATCGTGCAACAGATGCGCGTCGGCGAACTGCCGCGGCGACAGATTGACGGCCATGGTCACCGGGCGCAAGCCGCCGCGCTGCCAGGCCATGTTCTGCGCGCAGGCCTCCTTGAGCACCCAGCGGCCGATCGGAACGATCAATCCGGTTTCCTCGGCCAGCGGAATGAATTGCCCCGGCGACACGGTGCCGAGTTCAGGATGATTCCAGCGCAACAGCGCCTCGACGCCGGTGATCTGGCCGCTCACCATGTCGATCTTGGGCTGATAGTGCAGCGAGAACTGGCCGCGCTCCAGCGCGCGGCGCAGCGCGCTTTCCAGCGTCAGGCGCTCGATCGACTGCGCCCTGGCTTCCTTGCTGAAGAAGCGGAAGCCGTTCTTGCCATCCTCCTTGGCGAGGTACATCGCCATGTCGGCATTCTTGGTCAGCGTCTGGATGTCGGTGCCGTCGGACGGGTACATCGCGATGCCGATCGAGGCCGTGGTATGGCATTCGTGACCGCTTAGCTGCAGCGGTTGGCCGAGCACGGACAAAAGCTCGCCAGCGATGCGTTCGACCTCGGAGCGTTCGGCGGCCTCCTCCAGGATTACCACGAATTCGTCGCCGCCCAGCCGCGCCACAACATCGCTCGAACGCAGCGCGCCGCGCAGCCTGCCGCCGATTTCCACCAGCAGCACGTCGCCGGCGTCGTGGCCCAGCGAATCGTTGATGACCTTGAAGCGGTCGAGATCGATGAACAGTACCGCAAACTGCCGCTGGTAGCGCTCGGCGGCATCGATCGCGCGGCGCAGCATGCCGTTGAACATTTCGCGGTTCGGCAGGTCGGTGAGGCTGTCGTGCGACGCCAGATATTCGATGCGTTGGTCGGCCCGGGTCTTTTCGTCGGCGCGATCGAAATTCTCCAGCGCGAACGACACGTTGTCGGTGAGCCGCTGCAACAGCTCCGCAAACTCAGGCGTGAACGTATCCTTCTCCATCGACATGAAGGACAGGACGCCGACCACTTCTCCTTGCACCAGCAGGGGGAACGAGGCGCCGGAATTCGTTCCGTCAACGCGCGCTGTGGCATGAAACGCCGCCGCGCGCGGATCGCCGAGGTAATCGTTCATGATGCAGGCCCGGCGCGAACGTATCGCCGAGCCACAGAGCGCGCGCCCCTCCGGGTGCGCTGCGTTGGTCGATATGATGGCGCGGCGCCCACTGGAGGCAGTCGGACCCGCGGCAGCCACGACGTCGAGATATTCGCTGTGCGGCTTGATCAGCGCGATGGAGGTCAGGGTGAACTTGCCGCCGTGCGCTGCCGCTTCGCACACCAGGTCGAACAGTTCCGGCCGGGACGTCGCGCGGATGATGGCTTCGTTGGTCGCGCTCAGCGCCGCCAGCATGCGCGTCAGGCGCTCCTTCTGGGCCTCCGTCCTCGCCTTGTCGTCGGCACGTTCGAAATTCTCCAGCGCGAACGACACATTGTCGGCCAACCGTTGCAGCAGCTCCGAAAATTCGGGCGTGAACGTATGCTTGTCCAGCGACATGTAGATCATCACGCCGACCGGTTCGCCGCGAACCAGCAGCGGGAAGGCGGCGCCAGACTGCGCGCCATCGGAACGGACAATGGCATGGAACGCAGCGACGCGCTGATCGGCTACATAATCGTTGCTGATGCAGGCCCGCCTGGTTCGGAATGCCGTTCCACTGAGCCCACGGCCCTCGGGGACAGCTTCACTCACCGACAGCCTCACATGACGCGTCGTCTCGGCCGTCGGGCCGGCAGCCGCCACGATGCGCAGAAGATCGCTATCGTGATCTGCCAGCGCAATGGTCGTCGAAGTAAACCTGCCGCCGCTCGCCGCCGCCGCGCAAACCAGATCGAACAGCTCCTCGCGGGATTTGGCCCGCATGATCGCTTCGTTGGTGGCGCTGAGCGAGGCGAACATCCGCGTCAGGCGCTCCTTCTGGCTCTCGGTCCTCGCCTTCTCGTCGGCGCGGTCGAAGGTGCCGATCGCAAACGACACGTTGTCCGTCACCCGTTGCAAAAGCTCAGCAAACTCGGGCGTGAACGTATCCTTCTCGGCGGAGATGAAGAACATCACGCCGACCGGCTCGCCGGAAACCAGCAGCGGAAATGCCGCGCCCGACATCGCGCCGTCGCTGTAAATGAACAGATGAAACGCCGAGCCGCGCGGGTCCGTGCGCAGATCATTGGCGATGCAGGGCCGCCGCGAGCGGAACGCGTTGCCGCAGAGCCCACGCCCCTCCGGATCATCGGCGTTGGTCGAAATCCTGATCCGGCGCATGTTGTGGGCCGTCGGGCCCGCCACCGCCACCATGTCGGTGAAGTCGCTGTCGGGCCTGGCCAGCAGAATGCTGGTCGAATTGAAGCGTCCGCCCTTGGCCGTCGCCTCGCACACGAATTCGAACAGCTCCTTCCGCGAAGTCGCACGAATGATTGCCTCGTTGGTCGCGCTGAGCGCCGCGAGCATGCGCGACAGGCGTTCCTTCTGTGCGTCCGCCTTCGCCTTTCCGTTGGCGCGATCGAAATTTTCCAGCGCGAACGATACGTTCTCGGCGATCCGCGCCATCAGCGCGACAACCTCTTCATCCTCCGCCCACAATTTGCCGACGAAGAACAACAATATGCCGACGCTCTCTCCGGCCTTGATCAGGGGAACTGCGACACAGGCCGTCACCCCTGTCTCGAGAGCTGTCTCCTGCCAGGGCTGAGACTGCATCGAATTGAGGATATCGTTGTTGACGCTCGGCTTCTGCGTTCGGAACGCATTGCCGCAGACGCCCCTTCCATACACGCTGTCCGGATCGATCGAGAACGGCGCCCCCATGATCTGGTCGACGATCGTGCCTGTCCCGGCGACCGGCTTCAACCAGACCGAGCCCGGCTCGGCCAGCAGGATCACCGTGGCTGCCGATTTGCCGCTGTGTACCGCGGCGTCGCATACGCGCTGGTAGAGTTCCTGTTCAGTCTTGGCGCGAAGAATGGCTTCGTTGGTGGCGCTGATGGCTCCGAACATCCGGTTCAGCCGCCGCAGCGCGCGCTCGCCGTTCTTGCGCGCGGCCTCGTGATCGAAATTGTCGAGCGCAAACGAAACATTCGCCGATACGCGCTCCAGCATCGCGACGATCTGACCGTCGATCGAGCGCGCCTCACGCCGGCTGACGACGAATACGCCGACACTATGGCCGTTACAGGTCAGCGGCGCCGCTGCCGCCGCAGCCACATGGGCGGTCCTGGCGCCCTCGCGCCACGGCAGCGAGCGTGGATCATTCAGGAAATCGTTGCTGACGCAGACTCGCTGGCTGCGAAAGGCATGCCCGCAAACGCCCGAGCCCTCGGGCCTATCGGCTACGATCGAAATGTCGATGCTGCGCAACCGGGGGACATCGTCGCCGAAGCCGGCGGCGAAGCGCAGGAGATTCGTTTCCGGGTCGAGCAAAAAGATCGCCGAGGCCAGGAAGTCCCCGCTGGAGAACGCGGCTTCGCAGACCTTCTCGTACAGTTCTTCCGGCGATTTTGCGTACAGGATCGCTTCGTTGGTGGCATTCAACGCCGCGAACGTCCGCGCGATATCGCTATTCACGGCCCCGGGCTCCCTGCGGGCAACACGAAGCTGCCCAGCGCGACTTTATGCGTGCAACAGGCCTAAATGCTCGTTATTGGACGCTGGAAGTTCCGATCAGAGTAAATGGCAAACCAACGGCAAAGGCCCGCGCTCCGAAGTACTACGGACCTGTTCACGGTCTATCAGTCATAAGGTTGGGCCAATCCGGGACACCTACCCCGCCGGTTGCCCGCCACGTTTCGCGGGATGAAATTCGTGGAGTTCAAGGGCCGTGCTTGCCGCATGGCTAGCAGAACATTTACCCGCTTGCCCCGCGGCCACCGCCTTGAGAACATGGACACCAAGACCTGCCATTCGCGCGGGCGTTCAGATCGAGGAAATCCCATGCCGCTTGTTCAGGCCGACCGTCTCACACATATCGGCGCGGCGTTGCTTCGTGCCGCCGGCGCATCGGAGGAGGAAGCCAGCGCGGTTGCAGTGGGCTGCGTCAACGCCAATCTTGCCGGCCATGACTCGCACGGGGTGATTGCGATCCCGACCTATATCGACCGCATCAAGGCCGGGCATATCGTGCCTGGTGCGAAATGGACCATCGTGCAGGAATCGCCGACCACGACCGTGATCGACGGCAATTGGGGCTTTGGATTTCACGTCAACGCCAAGGCGATGGCGCTGACGATCGAGAAGGCGAAGACCGCCAATGTCGCCGCCTGCACGGTGTTTCGCCAGAGCCATGTCGGACGGCTCGCCGCCTATCCGATGATGGCGATGCGCGCCGGCATGATCGGCATTGCCGCGGCCGATTCCGGCCGCTCGCCGAAGCACGTTGCGCCGTTCGGCGGACGCGAGGCAAGGCTCGGCACCAACCCGATCTCGATCGCGGTGCCATCGGATCTCGAAGCGCCGTTCTACTTGGACATGGCGACCTCGGCCGTGGCGGCCGGCAAGATCGCGCTCTCGGTCGCGCGCGGCGAGCCGATTCCGCGAGGCTGGATCATCGATGCCGAGGGACGGCACACCACCGACCCCACCCAGTATCGCAAGGGCGGCGCGCTGCTACCGCTTGGCGGCACGGAAGGTTACAAGGGAAGCGGCCTCGCCGCGATGGTCGAGGTGCTGTGCGGACTGCTCACCGGACTTGGTTTCGGTGTCGAGCCGACTGGCCGCCACAATGACGGGTGCTTCATGGCGGTGTTCAATGTCGCCGCGTTCCGTCCCTTGAAGGATTTCGAGAAAGAGGTCGGAGAGTTCGCGCGTTACCTCAAATCGACGCCGCCGTCGGAAGGTTCGCCCGGCGTGTTCTATCCCGGCGAGATCGAACATATCCGCGAGCAACAGCGCCGGCGCGACGGTATCGAGATCGAGGATGCCACATGGGGCAAGTTGAAGGCGCTGGCCACCGACTACAAACTGGCCGCCGAGCTCGGTCTGAAATGAAATCGAGTCCCGCGCGAATTAGGAGAACGGTATGACACGGCAAATGGCGCTGGTCGGATTCCTGCAGGCGCAGAACTGCACGAATTTGCCGAGTTCGTGGCGACATCCGGAATCGCGCGACGATTCGATGTCGGCCGACTACTATCAGGAGATCGCCCGGATTCTCGAAGCCGGCAAATTCCACATGGCGTTCTTCGACGACCGCCTGGCGATGCCGGACCGTTACGGCAACGATCACGCCCACACCGTCGAATATGGCATCCGCTGCGTGAAGATGGACCCGATCGTGGTGCTGACCACGATGGGCATGGTCACCGAGAAGCTCGGCCTCGCCTCGACCTGCTCGACCACCTATTACGAGCCGTTCGACGTCGCGCGCCGGTTCGCCACCCTCGACCTCATGACCGGCGGCCGCGCCGGCTGGAACGTGGTGACATCGGTCAATGACGGCGAGGCGCTCAACATGGGTCGCGCGCAGCATCTCGAACACGATTTGCGCTACGACCGCGCCGATGAATTCATGGAGGTCGTGCTCGGCCATTGGGATACCTGGGAGGACGGCGCCGTCATCATCGACAAGACAAGCGGCCGGTTTGCCGATCCGGCCAAGGTGAAGCGGCTCGATCACGACGGCAAGTTCTTCAAGTCGCGCGGCCCCTTCACCGTGCCGCGTTCGCCGCAGGGCCATCCCGTCATCATCCAGGCCGGTGCTTCCGGCCGCGGCCAGCGCTTTGCCGGGCGATGGGGCGAGGTGATCTTCACGGCCGCACGCAATCTCGCAAATGCCAGGCAAGGCTATGACGCGATCCGCAACGAGGCGGCAAAGGCCGGCCGCGATCCCGACCAGATGTTCCTCTGCAACCTGACCACGCCGGTCTGCGGCGCGACCAAGGCCGAGGCGGAAGACCGGATGGCGCTGATCCAGAAGCTGCCGCTGGAGATCGACGCGCTGTCGCTGCTTGCCGAGGGGCTGAATTTCGACTTCGGCGCCAAGGGCATCGACGAGCCGCTGACGACGGAAGAACTGCAGGGCATGCAAGGCATGCTCGGCATCCGCGACGGCGTGCTCCGAACTTCCGGCAAGACCAATCCGACCACGCGCGACTTCATCGCCTTCTCCGGCCGTGGCCTGGTGCAGGATGCGATCGTCGGCGGGCCGAAGGAAATCGCCGACCGCCTGGAGGAGATGTTCGTCGGGCGCGGCTGCGACGGCTTCGTCATCGCAGCCAGCTACGTGCCGGGCTCCTACGCCGATTTTGTCCAGCACGTCGTGCCGGAACTGCAGCGCCGCGGGCTGTTCCACCGCGACTACGCCGGCAAGACGCTGCGCGAGAATCTCGGGCTGCCCCGTCCCGCGGCGGGCGCATGGAAAACCCGGCCGCAGGCCGCGGCAGAATAAGAGAGAAGATCAATGCGCTGGCTTAA
>Ga0081540_1000594_pt1 | contig 34627 bp, 32 predicted proteins | sample TabmetS2T1R1_FD_71024 | JGI IMG/M metagenome (GOLD analysis project Ga0081540, IMG submission 71024) | Tabebuia heterophylla rhizosphere microbial communities from the University of Puerto Rico - S2T1R1 | ecosystem: Host-associated > Plants > Roots > Rhizosphere ...
GATCTCCCGGGCCGCGACCGCGGCGGGCACGGTGTCGTGGTCGAAGGGGAAGACGAACAGCGTGCCAGTCGAGGGCGGAGCCAGCGGCTCGACCGCAAACGGCCGGACGTAGTTCTCGATGCCGAAGTGCTCGTCCCCGCTGTAGATGCGAGGGGACCTGGTGTAGGCGTACACCGACTTGAAGCCGATGCCGAACTTCCCGATCGCGGTGAGGTCACCGGACTTGGCGCTCTTGCCGACCCCGCAGACGCCGCGCACGTCGGCCTCGGTGAACGGCCGCCCGTCGTGCCGCAGCTCGAGCCGGTCCGCGAACAGCTCGAAGGCCAGCTCGGTCGCGCCGGCGTCCTCGGCGTTCTGGACCAGCTCGAAGATGAAGTGCGTGCGCTCGCTGTACAGCTGGCCGAGCAGGTCGAGCACGGCGGTGTCCCAGCCGTACCTGGCGATGTTCTCCTCGCGGATCTTCTGGTAGTCGGCTGGCACCCAGGCACGATAACTCAGGTAGCGGATCAGTGCGACAGGTCCGTAACACCGGAGGGTCAGTCGAGCGCCAGCGTGGTCGCCGCGGCCAGCACGCTGACCGCCCGGCCCTCGTCCCCGGTGATGTGCGAGCCGAGCTCGGCCGGGGTGACCCGGTTGGCGGCCAGCCGGCAGAAACCCACCGCGTCGGCCACGATCGCCAGGCTCTCCCGGCCAGCGGCCTCCTGGCCGATGGCCACGTCCCAGGTGCCGCCGCCCGTGCCGGTCAGCACGAGGCGCACGTCGGCTGGCGGCAGGCCCATCCGGGCCGCCGCGTACGGCAGCATCCGGGCCGCGAGGTCGCTCATCAGGCGCAGCACCGGCGGGTCGGGGACCGACGGCGGCAGGCCGACGGCGCGGCGGATGTCGTTGTCGTGCACCCACAGCTCGAACGCGCGGACCACGAGCAGGTCATCGAGCGGAAGCCGGATGCCGTGTACCGCGATCCTGCCCGCGCAACCGTCAGCCGCCCGGTCACCGTCGGGCGCGCGCACCAGCTCCAGCGTGCGGTCGGCCGCGCGGCGCCACTCGTCCATGGTCTCGGCGGGGGAGCGGCCGGCCTGCCGGGCGGCCGAGCCCTGGGTCGACTCGACGTGCTCCGCGTCGGCCACGGCCGGGTCGCCGGCCAGGGCGCGGTGCGTGTCGTGCTCGACCCCGGTCAGATGGCCGACCAGCTCCTGCACGTCGAGCCCGCGCAGTGCGGCGGTCTTCCATCCCTGTTCGCTGAGGGTGCCGAGCAGGCGGTAGAACGCGTCCGCGGCGCGCTCGAACGCTTGGTCCGCGGAGATCGCCGGCACGGCGGGGACCGTCTGGCCGACCCCGCGGGCCAGCAGGGACGCCGCCATAACCCGCTCGCGCAGTGCGATCGGGAGAGGGCCCATCGGGAGGTTCGCCCGGTCCCGGTCCGTCGTGCTCATGTCGACTCCAGCAGCTGCCGGTCCAGCACGGTTTCCAGCTTGGCCATCGCCAGCCTGAGCCGCGATTTCGCGGTGCCCTCGGGAATGCCCATTGCGCTCGCCACCTCGCGGCAGGTCAGTCCCTCAAAGTAGGCGAGCTCGACGACCCGGCGCTGCCCGTCGGGCAGAAGCTGGACTGCTGCTCGCACCACCGACGCGGTTTCCGCCGCCATAACCTCGTCGCTGGCCGTCCCGGGCGGTTCCGCCGGGGTCAACCGGTAGTGCCGTTCCTGCCGGGCCACCCGGCGGAGCTCGCTGCGCAGCAGGTCCACCGCCCGGTGCCGGGCCAGCACGACCAGGTAGGTGCGCAGCGAGCCGACCATGGGGTCATACCGGTCCGGATGACGCCACAGCTCGACGAACACCTCCTGCACAACGTCTTGCGCGGCGCTGCCGTTCCCCAGGACCCTCAGCGCGCCGCCGTACACACTCGGTGCCAGCTGGTCGAACACTTCGGCCAGAGCACGGTCGTCTCCAGCCGCCAATCGCGCCGCCAGCAGGGCGTCGCTCCCCTCCATTCCTCGGACGCTAGCCTGCCATGCCGGTCGCGGGCAATGCCCCATCGTCATCAAGCCGGCGCCAGGGTGGTCAAGACATAGCTGAGCGGCCGCCATCACCGTGCCTTTCCGCGTCCCGGGATCCTCACCTCCGATACGTCGCCGCGTCCCGCCCCGGATCAGTCGATCTGCGCGGCCCGGCGGAGCAGGTACTCCCAGCCCGCCCGCAACTGCCGGCTGGACCACACGTCGGCGCGCTTCGCCACGGTGTCCTCCTCGTCGCCCCAGCGTCGCAGCGGGCCCGCCGCCATCGCGGTCAGCTGGGTCCGGCAGGCCCGGTCGAGCAGCACGGCCGTCATCACGGCGGCGGGCGCGTCGGGTCCGACGGCCACGATGCCGTGCTGCGGCATCAGGCAGGCTCGCGCGTCACCCAGCGCCCCGGCTAGCGCCGCGCCGAGCTCCCGGGTCTTGATCAGGCCACCGGTCAGCGTGAACCGGGGGATGTCCGGATAGCAGAACAGCGACCCGGCATGGTCGAGCGGGCGCAGCGGCACGTCGAGCGCGGCGAACTCGTTGGCCGCGCTCGAGTGCGTGTGCACCACCGAGCCGACGTCCGGCCGGGCCGCCATGATCTCGGTGTGGATCGGGTACTCGATGTGCCGCGGCCCTTCGCCCTCGGCCACCCCGCTACCGAGCACGGCGCCGTCGGGGCTGACCAGGACGATCCTCCCGGCGTCGATCTCCTCCAGGCCCCATCCCGCGCTCTTCATCCAGGCGCCGCGGCCGCCGGGGTCGCGGATGCTGGCGTGCCCCCACACCATGTCGGCCTGCCCGCCCGCCGCCAGCGCGCGGGACGCCTGGACCGCCAGCAGGACGGCGGTGTCCCGGTCCGCGGCCTCGTAGCTCACCGCTCCGTTATACCCCGCAGGCTCCGCTGGCTCCGGACGGATGGCCCCCCGGGCCCTCGAGCGCCCAAGACAGGCTTACCCTCGGATCTTGGGAGGCGAGCGATGCGGGCGGACATCCTGGTCGTGGGCGGGGGCATCGGCGGGCTGACCGCCGCCCTGGCGCTGGCGCGGGACGGGCACCGGGTCCGGGTTCTGGAGAAGGCGGCGCAGTTCGCCGAGCTCGGCGCCGGCCTGCAGCTAGCGCCCAACGCCACCCGGGTGCTGGCCGGCCTGGGCGTGCTCGGCCGGGTGCTCGAGGCGGGCGTCCGGCCGCGCCGGCTGCTGCTGCGCAGCGCGCTGACCGCGGACGAGCTGACCGCCCTGGACCTGGGCGAGCCGTTCCTCGCCCGGTACGGGGCGCCGTACGTGGTCATGCACCGCAGCGACCTGCTCGCCATCTTGTACGACGCCTGCCTGGCCGCGGGGGTCGGGTTGCAGGCCAGTAAGGACGTGGTCGCCGTGACCGGCGATGACGGCGCGGCCGCCGCCGAGTGCGCCGACGGTACCAGCTACCAGGGTGCCGCGCTGATCGCCGCCGACGGCCTGCACTCCGGTATCCGCGCGCTGTTCTCCGCCGACCAGCCGGTCTGCTCGGGTTTCGCCGCCTACCGCGGCACGGCCAGGATCGACGAGGTGACCGCGCGGTCCGAACTGGACGAGGTGGTCGCCTGGATCGGCCCGGACCTGCACTTCGTGCAGTACCCGCTGCGCGCCGGGCAGATCTACAACCAGGTCGCCGTGTTCCGCAGCCGCCGGTACGCGGCCGACCCGGGGCTCGCCGACGGCGAGTGGGGCGGTCCCGGGGAACTAGACCAGGCGTTCGGGGCCTGCTGCGCCCAGGTCCGCGAGGCGACCGGTTTCCTGTGGCGGGACCGGTGGTGGCCGATGTACGACCGGGAGCCGCTGGCGGGCTGGACCCGCGGCCGGATCGCCCTGCTCGGCGACGCGGCGCACCCGATGCTGCAGTACCTGGCCCAGGGCGCCTGCCAGGCCATCGAGGACGCCGACACGCTGGCCCGGGTCCTGGCCAGCTGCCCGGGCCCGCAGCTGATCGGCAAGGCGCTGGCCGGATATCAGGCCGAACGCGCCCCGCACGCCGAGCGGGTGCAGCGCACCGCCCGCACCTGGGGCGACATATGGCACGTCAGCGGCGTGGGCGCGCTGCTGCGGGACGAACTGTTCCGCCGCCGCCCCGCCGACGACTACTCCTACACCGACTGGCTCTACGGCGGCCGGCCGCCACGTGCGCTTTGACACGCATCCATGCGTTCGTTTAGCGTCGTTTGTCCCGCGTCAACCTTTCCATGGGGGCAAGCGTGCAGCGGATGCCTGCGGTCTCACGTCCGGCCTGGATGCTGACTCTTTCCGGTTTCGCCGATCGAGGCGGAGCCCCGCGCCGCTCGCCGGTCGAGATCGTCGCCACCATGGGCTCGTATCTGACCCGCACCCAGGCCGCCGAGGTGTCGGGGCTGCGCGCCGGGCCGTTCGGCCGCTGGGCCGACGGGGTCACCGCGATGCGCGAGGACTGCGCCGCCTTCGCCCGTCACTGGCAGGCGCACAACGACCAGGTGCTCGACTCGCTGGGTTCTCGGGGGGGTTCGGGGGGGATCAGGGTTTCGTCCCCCCCGGGGCCAGCAGAGCCGCTGTGGGTGGTGCTCGGTGACTCGACCGCACAGGGCCTCGGCGCTCACAGCCCGGACGGCGGCTACGTCGGCCAGGTCCTGGCCGAGCTCCGCCACCAGACCGGCCTGCCCTGGCGGGTCCTGAACCTGTCGGTCTCCGGCTCGCTCACCCGCGACGTGCTCGGTGCCCAGCTGCCCCTGATGCCGCCCCACGCCGACCTCGTGACCTGCGGCATCGGCATCAACGACATCCTGTACACCAGCCCGGCCAAGCTGTTCGCCGATCTGCGCACGCTGATCGCGGCCCTCCCGGACCAGACCGTGCTGCTCGACCTGCCGCTGCCCGCGGGCTGCTGGGGCTTCCTCGGCCGGGCCAGCGTGCCGTACGTGACCCGGATCAACCGGACCATCTACCAGGCGGCTGCCGCCCGCGGCCTTCCGGTCGCCGAGGTCTCCGCGCACTTCCTGCCGCCCTGGTCAGGAAAGTTCGCCTCCGACTGCTTCCACCCCAGCCAGGACGGCTACCGCGACTGGGCCCGCGCCCTGCTGGGCGTCGTCAATTCCGCTGAACGGACCGGGCGCGTGCCCTGGTGATGCCCGCGAGCCGTTGACACCGAACCGCCCCCGTGATCCGCTCTGGATGCACCGGAACACGGCGGAGGGGGGTCCCGATGAGATGCCGTGTGCAGTCGGGCGGTACGACGGTCCAGGCGATCGCGGGCAACCATGCGGTCTTTTTCGGGTTCGACCTGACCGAGGGCGCGCGCCCTGGGTGCCTCGGTTTCGCGCTGCACCGCGTGGACCGGACTGAGAACGAGGCGTACTTCCTCAGCGGCTTTAAGACGTTCAGGTCGGTGGTGCCGCAGCCGTCGTCCACGGTGATCTACCCGAGCGACAAGCACCCGATCCAGGGCATGTGGTGGGGTGACTACACCGCCAAGCCCGCGCATCAGTACGAGTACACGGTGGTGCCGGTATACGGCTCGCCGAAGAACCTGTCGATGCCCGACGCGAACTCGGCCAGGGTCGAGCTGTCGACGGGCAACCCCGACGAGGGCACCCACGGCGTCTACTTCAACCGCGGCGTGGCCGCCAGCCAGGCCTACGCGACGAAGTTCGGCGCGGCCCCGGACAGCCTGCCGCCGGACAAGCGCGCCGAGGCCATGACGTGGCTCTCCCGCGGGCTGCACGAGGCGATGATCGCGTTCATCACCCGGGACGCCTCGCCGGGCCTGGCCATCCGCGCCGCGGTGTACGAGTTCACCGAGCCGGCCGTGCTGGCCGCCTTCGCCGGGGCCCGGGAGGCCGGCGCCGACGTCCGGATCGTCTTCCACGACAAGGGCGACCAGGGCCAGGCCAACGAGGACGCGATCGAGCAGGCGAACCTGGATCCCGCCATGCTGATCAAGCGCACCCATCCGGTGATCGCGCACAACAAGTTCATCATCCGCTGCGATCGTGCGGCGGACGGCTCGCTCACGCCGAAGGAACTCTGGACCGGGTCGACCAACCTCAGCGAGGGCGGCATCTTCGGCCACTCGAACGTCGGCCACGCGGTGCGCGACGCGACGGTGGCCGACGCGTACCTGGAGTACTGGACGGAGCTCTCGGCCGACCCGACCGGCAAGCCACTCAGGCAATGGGTCTCCGCGCACAGCCCGTTCGCCGCCGAGGCCCTGTCCGGCGCCGGCATCCATACCCTGTTCAGCCCGCGGACCGCGCTCGATCCGCTGGACTGGTACGCCGAGCGCTTCACCGTCGCCACCGCGGGCAGCACCCACCTCACCCTGCCGTTCGGCCTGGACAATAAGCACTTCGAGCCGCGCCTCACGGCGGTCCCGGCGAGCGATGCCACGCTGCGCTACGTCATGCTCGACCAGGCCGACGACCATCAGGCCATCTGGAGCGCCAGCCACGCCGTCCAGGTCGCCGTCGGATCGGAGGGCGGTCCGGGCTCACTGACCCGATGGGCCAGGGAGAGGCTCACCGGGTTCAATGCGCACGTCCCCTATCTTCACACCAAGATCCTGCTCGTTTCCCCGCTGGCCGCCGCGCCCGTCGTGATCTCGGGGTCAGCCAACTTCTCCGAGGCGTCCACCACGGACAACGACGAGAACATGCTGATCGTGGTGGGGGACACGGACGTGGCGGACGTGTACTTCACCGAGTACGCCCGGATCTTCCAGCATTTCTATGCGCGCTGGTGGGCCGCCCACCTCGACCCGCACGGGTCGGACACGCACAGCTTCCTGACCGAGGACGACAGCTGGCAGCAGCGCTATTTCGACCCGAAGAGCCCGAAGCACGCCGAACGCCTCCTCTACAGCTCCCAGGTCCAGGGCAACGATTCCTGACCCGGCGCCCACGACCGATATTCGGTAGACGCTACGGGAGACGTGATTATCCTGGTGGCATGGCCGTCTCGGTACGCCTGCTTCTCGCCGGGCCGCGCTGACCGCAGATCCCGTCAGCGCGGCAGCCCCTCATGCGTGAGGGGCTTTTTCGTTCCCTGCGGACCAACGGGAGAAGCCATGGCTGAAGACAGACCGGCGTTCCGGTACGACGCGCGGCTGGCCGGGGAGATCGAGCGGCGCTGGCAGGAGCGGTGGGAGCGAGAGGGCACCTTCCGCGCCCAGGATCCCGGCACCACCGCGCGGCCCAAGTTCTACCTGCTCGACTTCTTCCCGTACCCCAGCGGCATCGGGCTGCACGTGGGGCATCCGCTGGGCTACATCGGCACCGACGTGTTCGGCCGCTACCAGCGCATGACCGGCCGCCACGTGCTGCACCCGTTCGGCTTCGACACCTTCGGGCTGCCCGCCGAGCAGTACGCGATCGACACCGGGCAGCACCCGGCCGTCACCGTCCGGCGGAACGCGGACGTCATGCGCCGCCAGCTGCGCCGGCTGGGGCTGGCGCACGACCACAGCCGCGAGATCATGACCAGCGATCCGTCCTACTACCGCTGGACGCAGTGGATCTTCCTGCGCATCTTCAACAGCTGGTACGACCAGGCGGCCGAACGGGCCCGCCCGGTCGGCGACCTGATCGCCGAGTATGCGTCGGGTCGGCGCGCCACGCCTGACGGCCGCCCCTGGTGCGACCTGACCGCGGCCGAGCAGGCCGACGCCGTCGATGCGCACCGGCTGGCCTACCTGTCGGAACAGGTCGTCAACTGGTGCCCGGGCCTGGGCACGGTGCTGGCCGACGAGGAGGTGACCGACGAGGGCCGCAGCGCGGTCGGCAACTACCCGGTGTACCGCAGGCCGCTGCGCCAGTGGATGCTGCGCATCACCGCGTACGCCGAGCGGCTGCTGGCCGGCCTGGACGAGGTGGACTGGCCGGAGCACGTCAAGCGCCTGCAGCGGAACTGGATCGGCCCGAGCGGAGGCCCCTACCACCTGAAGGACTGGCTGTTCTCCCGTCAGCGCTACTGGGGCGAGCCGTTCCCCGTCGTCTACGACGAGGCCGACCCGGGCCCGGAGAGCCGGCCGATCGCGCTGCCCGAGGACATGCTGCCGGTGACGCTGCCGGAGATGACCGATTTCCGGCCGGTGCCGCGGGACGACGCCAGCGATCCCGTGCCCGCGCTGGCCCGCGCGCCCGGCTGGGCGCAGGTCACCCTGGACCTGGGTGACGGCCCGCGCCGCTACCGCCGCGAGCTGAACGTCATGCCGCAATGGGCCGGGTCCTGCTGGTACTACCTGCGCTACCTGGATCCTGGCAACGACACGGCCCTGGTCGGCAGGGACGTCGAGCGGTACTGGATGTCGCCATCCGGTGTCGACCTGTACGTCGGCGGCATCGAGCACGCGGTGCTGCACCTGCTGTACGCGAGGTTCTGGCACAAGGTCCTGTACGACCACGGTGTCGCGTCGACCCCGGAACCGTTCGGCCGCCTGTTCAACCAGGGATACATCCTGGCCGACGCCTTCACCGACGCGCGCGGCCTGTACGTGCCGGCCGCCGACGTGACCCGCACCGGTGACGGCTGGCAGTACGGCGGCCAGCCGGTCACCCGGCGGGCCGGGAAGATGGGCAAGAGCCTGAAGAACGGCGTCAGCCCGGACGACATCACCGACGCCTACGGCGCGGACACGCTGAGAATGTACGAGATGGCGATGGGCCCGCTGGACGGCGACCGGCCCTGGCGTCCCGCCGACATCACCGGCATGCACCGGTTCCTGCAGCGCCTGTGGCGCCTGATCGTCGACGAGTCCACGGGCGAGACGCTGGTCACATCGGGCGCGGTCACCGATGACGCCACCGCGCGGCTGCTGCACCGCACCATCGCCGTGGTCCGCGAAGACTTCGCCGCGCTGCGCTTCCACACCGCGATCGCGCGGATCATCGAGCTGACCGCGCACGCGTCCCGGCTGCCACATACGCCGCGCGCCCTGGCCGAGCCGCTGGTACTGATGGTCGCGCCCCTGGCCCCGCACCTGGCCGAGGAGTTGTGGCAGCGGCTGGGCCACCCGGGTTCCCTGGCCTACGAGCCCTTCCCGCAGCCTGACCCGGCCCTGGTCGCGGACGCGACCGTGACACTGCCCGTCCAGGTCAACGGCAAGGTCCGCTTCACCATCGAGGTGCCCGCGTCCGCGACCCGTGACGACATCGCCGGACTCCTGGCCAGCCACCCCGCCTACCCGCGCGACGACGTAGCCCGCTTGGTCATAGTCCCCGGCAAGATCGCCAGCATCGTCCTGCGCTGACGGGACCCTGCCGCACCCTCGAGCTCCACCTCGCCCGAGCCCGTCCGTCAGTCCGTCAGCGGCCCGGCTCCGTCCAGAACTCGTCCGGCAGCTCGGCCACCTCGGTGCCGGACCGTTCCAGGTCCGCGGCCCACGGCAGCATGCGCTGGAAGACCGGCTCACCGCCGTGGGCGAACTGCCGGATCATCGCTACGTTGCGCTCGACACGCCCGGCGATCGCGTCGCGGATCGCGGTCCGGTCGCCGGTGTATCCGTACGCGTCCAGGAGCAGATGGAACCGCCGGTGCCGGTCGGCTGCGTCACCGAATCCGGCTGGCCCGGCGATCTCCGCCGTCAGCAGCGGCACCCAGGTCAGCGCCGAGAACGCCAGGTCATCCTCGCGCCGGGACGGGCTGGCCGTGTCCCAGTCGACGAAGCCGACCAGGGCGCCGCCGGCCCATACGGCGTTCCACGGCGACGCATCCAGATGAGCGATCAGGAGTCCCGGCTGCCACGGCCGGCCGGTGAACCAGACGGCGTCCGCGGCCGGCCGGAATGCCGCGGTCGCGTCGTGCAGTTTCCGAAGCCACGCGCCGACCTGCCGGAGCGCGTCGTCGCAGCGCAGCCAGTCCGGCCATGGCCAGGTCTCACCCAAGGTGTGGCCGGGCAGGAACGTCAGGCGTTCGCGGCCCTGTTCATCGAAGCCGCGGGCTCGCGGAGCGCCGTCGAAGCCGACGTCTTCCAGATGCCGCAGCACCGAGTGCACGGTCGCCGTCCACGGCTGCGCGGGGCGGCGGACTTCGTCGCCGGCGCGCACGGCTCCGAAACTACGCCCGCCGGGCAGCCGTCGTTCGGTCATCTGAAGGTTCTACCGCGATCTGGGGTCCCCGGCGACTGAATAATCGGCTCAGACCGCTAGAACGCAGCCGAGCCGACGGCCGCGCAGCTCGCAGCCGGGCGTGCGGTCACCGCCGTGGAACTGACGGCCGCACCCACGCCCAATGACACGCCGCCATCAAGCAGGCAATCCATCGATCACCGTCTCTATAACGAGCCCGGGCTGGACTACCAGTCACTCCCGCACCTGACATCAAACGCGTCCCGCCAATAACCAGAATTCATCCGCGCATCAAAAAGATCATGATTAATAAGGATTACGGTCCGCTCGCGCCTGAGCTGCCGGCTGCGGCGTGTACTGGAAAGGGCTTCCGTCGCACCCGCCACTCCAGCACCGGACCATACTGCATGAATGTCGCAGCCATGTCGTCAGAACAGCATGAACGAGGCATTCATGCAGTATGAGCAAGCCGCCGCCCCGGTATCAGGAGGTCGGCAGCACACCAGGGGGCCTCTGGCACCACCGACATCGCCGTGCGCCGGGCCGCCCGTTCAAGATCAAAAACATGCTAAGCGGCATGGCCGCATAACCCGAATCCACCACGCTAATCGGACCGCTGAAATTACCACGCGCACCTTCCGGCTCATTTCACCCAAGCATTGCGATTCCCTTACCTCGTTTAGCAGCAATACTGAAGCATGGGCGAGATACGCGACGGCCAAGAAGAGCCAGAGCACGTGAATCGCCCGGAGATGCCTGCGATCGACGACACGGGTGCGGCCCGCCAGCAAGTGGAGCCCCGCAGCCGCGCCGGGTACGCCGCCGAACTCGAGCGACATGTGGCTCTGGTGACCTTCGAGCCGCGACGTGCCGGCCTACAGGAGGTCAGCGTCAACGATGCCACGGCATACCTGGACAAGCATCACGCGGAACGCCCCTGGCTGTCCGTCGCACGCGACTACCCGCCCGAAGTGCAGCGCATATTCGCCGCGCTCGACCGGGGCGGCGGGCATGCGCACATCCGGCACGAAGGCTGGGTCACCGAGGAGATGAACGAGCGCCGCGTCCGGAACCTGGAGGACCCCGCCCAGCTTCACCCAGCCAAGCGAATGGCTGGTGTCGATGGTGTGAAGGTCGGCGATCAGCCGCACCGGTGCGGCAGTATCGCTACCCGGATCACGGATCCGGAGGCCTTCGCGACGGCCTTCGCCCAAGGCATCAAGCATCCAGACGTGCGGGCCGCGCTGGATTCGCCGGGCCCGGTCCCTCGGCCGGTCAGCCTGCCGATATCCGTCATCCTGGGCGATGACGGTCACAAATTCTGCTCTGGCTGGCGGCTGGAACCGGTCAACGGGAGCATTCTCGAGGCACTGGCCAACCGGGCAGCCTGGGTGGCAGGTAACCGCGATGTTCCGGAACCAGAGGCCAGGCCGGTCGAGACGTTCGAGGGCGGTACGGTGACCTACGTATTTCGGGCGAGCACAGTCGGCGGCCACGAAATCAGCACAATGTACGCGGACCCGTCCGATGAAGAGGCGACGTGACAGGGAGAGATCCCAAGTGAACCAGGCCTACTGGGCGCGAAACCCGCAGGGGCCGTTCGCCACGCTAATCGGAGTGGCGGCGACCTACTGCCATCCCGAGGCCTACGACGGCGCCTATGAGGACCTCACTGCGCGGGCCCGGTCAGCGGCGCCCGACGACGAGGAGATCCACGTGTTCCGGGCGGAGCTGCGCGAAGCACTGGCCGACCCGAGTCGGCTGCCCGATGACGAGCTGTTCAAGGCCGTCCAATTCAGTGACGGGAGCAACGAGGCGTTTCTCCGTCGTCTGTGGCACGACCTGTACGGCGACGAGCCCTAAGCCCTCAGCGGCCGCCGAAAATGTTCCTGAACGCCGAACATGCCTGCCGGGTGAGCAGGCTGGTCATCCACTCCCGCTCGTTGTCCGGGTCATCCGGACGACGCTCGGGGACGTCGATCCGGATGTCACCGCCCACCACGACGTCGCGCAGCTCGTATCGTGCCGCCGGCGTGGAGTCCTTATGGCAGATCAGGCGCAGCAGGATGCCGAGTTCGGCGTCCGCCACCACGTCGTCGACGGGGAATAGGAAGCCATCCATCGGAGCGTCCGCCGCCACCGCGAACCGGTAGCCGCGACGGTCGCCCGCCGTGGTCTCGGCGCCGCCGGTCAGGCGGTGTTCGAGCAGCCAGGAGGGGTCGAGCAGCTTCCCGATCTCATGCGGCGGCGGCCCGCCCGGGTGGGCGAGCCACTCGTCCTTGTCGAGCCACCACTGCCGCTCCCCGTCGCCGACGATCGTCCCCCCGAAGCCCTCGGCGGGCGGGTCGCGCTCGACCCGGTACCGGCCGGAACCGTCGAAGCTCACCCGGAAGACCTGGTGCAAAATGCCGCCCTGCTCGCTCGCCGCGTCGATGAGGTGGCCGTACGCGCCGAGCCCCAGGCGCCGCACGCCATCCGGGATCTTGGTCAGCATCGCGGCCATGTCCTGCCAGTGGTGCAGCGTGGCCGTGATCCCGGTCGTCCAGCGGTCCCGGCTGTCGTGCAGCAGGTGCAGCATCTGGTCGGTGACGGCCGGCCCGCCGGCGGGCAGTGGTTCGGGATCGGGCGGCATCTCCGCGACGGGCAATTTCCGCGCGGCCTGCTCGGAGGACCGGGACACCCACGACTTGACCAGCGCGCCGACGCCTCTCTCGGCCAGGCCCGTGACGAGCTTGCCCGCCTCCCAGACCGGTCCGCGGGGCGCGGCCGGGCCCGAGTCGCGGACGGAGTCCCAGCCGCCCGGCGGCCCGAACCGGTCGTCGTCGACCGGGTCGGGGTCGAGCCGGACCCCGGTCAGCTCGGTTACGCTCAGCGTCCTGCCGTCCAGGATCTCCTCATGCCGCAGCAAGATGCCGAGCCCGAGATCGATGAGCATCTCCACCCGGTCCAGCGGGCGGGTGCCGGCCGGACGCCGCGACCACAGCTGCGGCCGCGGAATCGCCACCACCCGCAGCGCCTCCCGCCCGCCGGCGATCACCGCCTCGCCGGCCTCCAGCGTGTAGCCGGTGAGCAGCCACGATGGCCGCAGCATGGGCGGCAGCGGCGACTCGGGTCCGTCGTCGGCCTCAACGTCCCAGCCGCCGTCCTTCCGGGTCGCGGTCCAGCTCCGGTCCCCGTCGCACCCGCTGGCGACGTCCTGGCCCTGCTCGCGGTATCGCCGCCCCGGCCGGATCAGCAGCGTTGACCGGTGCGTTTCGGTCCCGAGCTGGTCCGTGGCCATTTCCCACTCGTGCCCGGCCCGCAGCCGTCCGCTGAGGTCGCGGAAGAGCTGCCACGGCGGCACGCCCCCGGCCTCGCCCGGCGGCACTTCGTCCTCATCCCGGATCCGGTTCAGGTCCAGGTCACGGCGGACGCTCACCTCGGCGGTCAGGCTCAGCCGCGACCAGTCCGCACGGTACAACAGGCCGACCAGGTCCGTCATGATCCCTCCCGGCTCGCGCGGCGACACCAGCGCCGCTACGGCGGCGGCTGCTCATCCCACGCCTCGTTCGGGTCGTCCGGCTGCTCATCCCACGTCCCGCGCGGGTCGTCCGGCCGCTCGTCCCACGGAGGACGCCAGGGGCGGCGCTTGCGCCGCGGTCCCCGTGGCCACAGCTGGTTCAGCAGGTCCATTCGGTCGCTCATCGTGCCTCCCGTTGAGCGGCGCGTCCGATCCGGCGCGTCTTACCACCATTGTCACCCGAACGGGCCGGGCTCACGTCCGCCCGCATGATCACCGCATGGCAGACTCAGAAGCGATGTGTACGGTCGTTGTCAGCCTTGACCCGGATAACCCGGTGCCGTTGCTGCTCCTGGGTATCCGTGACGAATTCACGGGCCGCCCCTGGCAGCCGCCCACCCGGCACTGGCCGGGTTCAGCGCTGATCGGCGGGCTCGACGAGCAAGCCGGCGGGACCTGGCTGGCGGTGCACCCCGCACAGTCCCGGGTCGCCTGCATCCTGAACGGCCGCGGCGAGTTCGCCCCGCCGGACCGCCGCCGTTCGCGTGGCGAACTCCCGCTGCGTGCCGCGGCCGAGGGGCAGGCGGCCCTCAAGGAGCTGTACCAGGCCCCGGAAACCCTGGCCCGCTACGACCCGTTCTACCTCGTCTGCGCCGACCTCGGAGCGGTGCTGCTGCTCGGCTGGGACGGCGACAGCGCCGACCTGACCGAGCTCGAACCGGCCACGCACATGCTGACCAACGCCGGCCACATGTACCCGCCGGGCCACGGCAACCTGCCGAAGCCGCCGGATGAGAAGGCCGCGCGGTTCGGCCCCAAGTTCGCCGCGCGCCGCCCGTCCGGCGACCCGGACCCGCAAACCGCCTCGATCCAGGACGCCTGGGGTGACTGGCTCGCCCTGGCCGGGGGCGACGGCCTGGCCGCCACCGAACCCGGCGCCATCATCGTCCGCCGCGAACTGCCCGACGGCCGCATCTACGGCAGTACGTCGGTCACCCTGGTCGCGCTGGCCGCGGACGGCCGCCTCCGCTACGACTTCCAGCCCGACCCGCCCGACCCCGCGACCTGGTACTCCGTGGAAACCACCTAGAAGAACTCGAAGTACTCGCGCATCTCCCAGTCGCTGACGTCCTGGCCGTCGGGCACCGGGGCTTCGGCCAGCGCGTTGGCGTACCGCCCGAGCTCGTGGCGCTTCATCATGACCAGGTACGAGATCAGCGTGTCGCCGAACGCCTCCCGGTAGAACGCGTCCGCGTCGAGCAGGTCAACCGCGTCGGCCAGCGACGCCGGCAGCGGCGGCGCCTCGGTCGCGTACGGGTCGACGTCGGCCGCGGGCGGCGGCTCCGCCCCCCGGCGGATGCCGTCCAGGCCCGCCGCGATGTTCGAGGCCAGGTAGAAGTAGGGGTTCGCGGCCGGCTCGCCGATCCGCATCTCCACGTGGCTCCCGGCGTCGCCGGGAGAACCCTGGACCCGGACCAGCGCGCCGCGGTTCTCCACCGCCCAGTTCACCCGGTCCGGCGCGAACGAATACGGGCGGAATCGCTTGTAGCCGTTGACGGTCGGCGCCCCGAACACCGCCATCGGCAGCGCATGGTCCAGCAGCCCGGCCACGTAGTGCCGCCCGAGGTCGGACAGGGCCGACGACCCGGAAGCGAACGCGTTCGAGCCATGGGGCCGGGACAGCAGCGACTGGTGCAGATGCCAGCCGGAGGAGAAGAAGTTCGGCAGCGCGGGCCGGCACATGAACGTGGCCAGCAGCCCGCGCCGCTGGCAGACCTGCTTGACCACCGACCGGAACAGTACCGCCGCGTCGGCCGCGGCCAGCCCGGCCATGGGCGTGAAGCTGAACTCGAGCTGACCCGGCCCCCACTCGTCCTCGATCGCCCGCGGCGGCAGGCCGACGTCGCCCAGTGCGTCCCGCAGTGCCTCCAGGGTCGGTCCCATGCCGTCCAGCCGCACCTCGGACAGGAACTGGTAACCGCGCTCGAACACGCTGACCGGCGGCGGGGGCGGGGTGAACCCGGCGTCCTCCGGTGCCAGCTCCTCGGGCGAGCGGACCACGATGGAGAACTCGACCTCCAGCCCGGCCAGGTAGTCGTACCCGGCCTCGCCGAGGTCGGCGAGCACCCGGCGGAGCAAGCCGCGGCCGTCCAGCGGCATCGGCTGCCCGTTGCCGAAGTAGGTATCACACAGCATCCAGCCGGTCCGGTCCGCCCACGGCAGCACCCGGAAAGTGCCCGGGTCGGGCACCACGACCACGTCGGGGAACCCGGTGAACTCCGCGATGCCGAACCCGCCGCCGCGCGCGAACGCGGGCACGAACACCTGGTTGCCGGTGTCCAGGCTGTAGATTGCGCCGGAGAAGTCGAGCCCGTCGGACATCGCCGCGACCGCCGCCGCGGGCGACATCATCTTGGCCCGCGGCACCCCGTGCTGGTCCACCACGGCCAGCCGGACGGTACGCAGGTCGAGTTCGCGGATCCGGGCCGCGACCTCCTCGGCCGGGGCATCCCACCCGTGACCGGAACCGAAGTCCAGCCCGTAACGCTCGACGAACCCCGGCTGCCCGACCCCAGAGATATCGGTGCTCACGCACCTACCCTAGATGCGGAGGCAGGCCGAACGCCGGGAAGATCCGCTCGGTCTCCAGGAAGAACGTCAGGCGGCTGAGCCGGTCCTCCCACACCTCGTGCACCTGCAGCGCCCAGGGCGCGTGCCCGCCGGCCGGGTCCGGTTTGTACTGCGCGAACGCCGGCACCCCGTTGACCTGGCCGGCCGGCACCAGGATCGAGTCCTTGCACGAGCTCGGCGACGGCTCTTGCATCCAGCGGGTGATGTTCTTCGCGCCCCTGACCCACATGGCGTACGGCGGCATCGTCATCAGCGCGTCGTCGTGCAGCAGCGTGACCAGCTGGTCCATATCGTACCGCTGGAACGCGTCCACGTACCTGGCGAGCAGCTCGGATTGGTCCGGGTCGACCGACGCCGGGCGCTGCTCCTCGGGCAGCGCGGCCAGCGTGGCCCGGGCCCGCTGCAGCGCGCTGTTCACCGCGGCCACGCTGGTGCCCAGGGTGGCCGCCGCCTCGGCCGCGGGCATCTTCAGCACCTCGCACATGATCAGGGTGGCCCGCTGCCGGGCCGGCAGGTGCTGCAGCGCGGTGACGAACGCCAGCCGGATGGTGTCCCTGGCCACCGCGATCTCGGCCGGGTCGCCGTGCTCCGGCATGACCTTGGCGTCGGAGATGGGGGAGATCCACACGTCGTCCGGGTGCCAGTCGCCGAGCATCGCCTCGACCGGCGGCGAGGCCGGCCCGAGGTCGATCGGCAGCGCCCGCCGCTGCCGTCCGCGCAGCATGTCCAGGCAGATGTTGGTGGCGATCCGGTACAACCAGGAGCGTACGCTCGACCGGCCCTCGAACCCGTCGGCGGCGCGCCAGGCGCGCAGCATCGTCTCCTGCACGGCGTCGTCGGCTTCGAAACCCGAGCCCAGCATGCGGTAGCAGTAGCCGGTGAGTTCTCGGCGGTATTGCTCAAGGTTGTCCGGGCTGAGCTCGGTGGCGGCAGTCGTCGGCATAGTTCCCCACCCTACGTCGCGCTACTGACATTTCCAGGCTGGCATTTCCAGGCTGGCCTTCTCAGGCCGGCTCCATCCCGTACCGGCTCATCAGCTCCCGCTCCGCCTCCCGCGACGGCACCTCGCCCGAGGACCAGAGCCGGTGCAGCTCTTCGAAGTAGGCGTCCATGGCCGGCGCGTGCAGTACCAGCAGCCTGGCCGGCTCTGCGCCCTGGTTCCCGAACGTGTGCGCCGCGCCCCGCGGCACCAGCAGGAAGTCCCCGGCGCCGCCGGTCAGCTCGGCGTCGTCCAGCCGGAACGTGACCGTCCCCGCCAGCACGAAGAACGCCTCGGAGCAGGTGACGTGGCGGTGCGGCGGCGGGGTCCTGGCGCCCGGCGGCACCGTGCGCTCCATCAGCGAGAAGTCGCCGCCGGTCTGCCCGGCGACGGCCTTGAACGCCATCACGTTCCCGCGGGCGGTTAGCAGGTGTCCCTGCCCCGGCGGCACGATCCCAGTCATTTTTCCTATTTAGCACGCCCCGCGGGCGCGAGAGAATCAGACATGACTGCTATCGCGGTGGAGCGCGCACAGGCGGCGCCGCCGGCACAGAACTTCGTCGTGGTGGTCTTCGACGGGGTGTCGATAGGCATCATGTCGTTCGCCTTCGGCGTGTTCGACATGGCCAAGCACTACGGAGTACTGACCGATCTCGACCTGCGGGTGGTGGCGGGCGAGCCCGCGACCGCGGTCACCGGAGGCGGGCTGAGCTGCTACGTCCCCTACGACCTCGACGCCATCCGGGCCGCCAGCCTGATCATCATCCCGAACTGGCGGGACCCGGCCGAACCCCCGCCCGGGCCGCTGCTCGACGTCCTCCGGACCGCCCACGCGAAAGGGAGCCGGGTAGCGGGCCTGTGCTCGGGCGCGTTCGTGCTGGCCGCGGCCGGGTTGCTCGATGGCAGGCCGGCCACCACGCACTGGGCGCTGGCCGGCCAGCTGGCCCAGATGTATCCGAAGGTCAAGCTCAGGGCCGATCAGCTCTACATCGACGACGGTGACGTGCTGACCGCGGGTGGCGGCGCGGCCGGGATGGACCTGGGCCTGCACCTGCTGCGCGGGCACTGCGGGGCGGCCGTGGCCAACCGCCTGGCCCGTTTCATGGTGGTACCGCCGCACCGGCCCGGCGGGCAGGCCCAGTACATCGAGTCCCCGTTGCCCGCACCCGACGACAGCGAGCCGGTGGGAGAGACGATGACCTGGGCGCTCGGCCACCTCGACCGGCCCCTGCCGGTCGCGTTGCTCGCCCGCCAGGCCGGGATGAGCCGGCGCAACTTCGACCGGCGGTTCCGCGAGATCACCGGGACCGCCGCGCTGACCTGGCTGACCCACCAGCGCGTGCTGCGCGCCCAGCAGTTGCTCGAAGCCACCCGGCTGCCGGTCGAGGAGGTGGCCCGCCGCTGCGGCTTCTCCTCGGCCGCCGCCCTGCGCCAGCACTTCAGGCGGGTCACCGGGACCGCCCCGGCCGCCTACCGGGCCACGTTCGGCCCGCTGTCTTGAAACTCGCGCTGCCCTGAAAGCGTTGTCCTGAAACTGGCGCAACTTGGCCGGATTCGCGCTTTCCCGCCCCCGGCCGGGCCGGCATCATCGGGTGTGCCAGCCGAGCGCAGATCCGAAACCGGGGTTCAACCATGGAAATCCGTCCGTTCCGCGTCGCCATCGCGCAGGAGAGCCTGGACGACCTGCGCAGCAGGCTCGACCGCATCCGCTGGACCAGCGACATCCCGGGCGAAGGCCCGGACTACGGCATGAGCCTGGCCTGGGTGCAGCGGCTGGCCGGGTACTGGCGCGACGGCTTCGACTGGCGGGCCGCTGAGGCCAGGCTGAACGCCTCCCCGCAGTTCATCACCGAGATCGACGGCCAGGACATCCACTTCCTGCACGTCAGGTCGCCGGAGCCGGACGCCTTGCCGCTGATCCTGACGCACGGCTGGCCCGGTTCGGTGGTGGAGTACCTCGATGTGATCGGGCCGCTGACCGATCCGCGGGCCCACGACCGGGATCCGTCGATCGCGTTCGACCTGGTGATCCCGTCGCTACCCGGGTTCGCCTTCTCCAGCCCGCTGACCGGACGCGGCTGGGGTACCACGCGAACCGCCGCGGCCTGGGCCCAGCTGATGCGGCGGCTGGGCTACCAGCGCTACGGCGCGGCCGGCAACGACGCGGGCTCGATGGTCTCACCGGAGGTCGGCCGGCTCGACCCGGATCACGTCACCGCGGTGCACGTGACCCAGGTCTTCTCCTTCCCGTCCGGTGACCCAGCCGAATTCGAGGGCCTGTCCGAGCAGGACATGGCGGCCCTGGCGAAGCTGCAGTGGTTCATGGACCACAAGTTCTCGTTCAACCAGCTGCACTCCCAGCAGCCGCAGACGCTCGCGCACGCGCTGGCCGACTCCCCGGCCGGCCTGCTGGCCTGGAACGGGCAGCTCATGAGCGAGGACGCGATGGGGCCCAAGGGCCTGGACGACGACTTCATCCTGGCCAACGTCGCCCTGTACTGGCTCACCAACACCGGCGGTTCGTCGATCCGCTTCTACCACGAGGACGCGGGGGCTCCTCGCGCGCAGGAGCCGACGACCGTCCCGCTCGGCGTGGCGGGCTTTGCCGGTGATTTCTCCGGCGTCCGGCGCTTCGCCGAGCGGGATCACCAGAACCTGGTGCAGTGGACCATGCACCCCGAGCCCGGCGGCCATTACGCCGCTCACCTGGAGCCCGACGTGCTGGCCGACGACATCCGCGCCTTCTACGCCGGGCGCCGCTGAACTATCCTGCGAGCGTGGGTGACCTGCTGGCGGAGGCGGAGGCCGAACTCTACACGGACGACCCGGACGGCTTCACCGCGCGCCGGGCCGAACTCGCCGAGCGCGCCCGCGACGCGGGCGAGCCCGCCGTGGCGAAGAAGATCACGGCGCTGCGTAAACCCACCCGTTCGGCGTGGGTGGTCAACCGCCTGGTACGGACGGACCCCGGCGTACGGTCCCGGCTGGACAACCTGGCCGCCGACCTGCGTGAGGCGTCCGGCGGCGGCAGGCTCAGGGAGCTGACCGCGGCCCGGGCCAAGCTGGTCGACGAGCTGACCCGGACGGCCCTGGAGGAACTGGCCGCGCCGCCCGCGGCGCTGCGCGAGGAAGTGACCGCCACCTTCGACGCGGCCATCGCCGACCCGGAGGTGGCCGCGAGCCTCGGCACCCTGGTCCGCGCCGCACGGTACGCGGGCTTCGGCGCTTTCGGGGCCGCGCCGCCCGCGCCGGCGCCCAAGAAGACCAAGGCGCCGGCTGAGCCCGCGGCCGAGCGCGAGGCCCGCCGCCAGGAGAAGATAAGGGAAGCCGAACGGGCCGTGGCCGACGCCGACCGCGACCTCGAATCCGCCACCGCGGCCGAACGCGACCTGGAGGACTCCGTCCGCGACCTGGAGGCCCAGCTCGCCGACCTCCGGCCGCGCCTCGCCGAGGCGCGGCGGCGGTCCTACCGGGCCGAGTCGCGGCAGCAGCGGGCGGCCGGGCAACTCAGCCGGCTGAAGGAGTAAACCATCCCGGCCGGCTGGTGCCTCTTACTACACGTGGGGCCGCCGGGGTTGTTCTGGCCCGCGGGGCGTCGCCGTGGTGCGGGAGGGTTGCCGGAAATGAGCAGGGCATTGACTTCGGTGGAGGTGCTGCCGGTGGATGATCGTCCGTCTGAACCGGACGGGTTCCGTGAATTCGTCGAGGCACGGTCGAGCGCGCTGCTGCGGTCGGGCTGGCTGCTGACCGGCGACTGGCCGAGCGCCGAGGACCTCGTGCAGACCGCCCTCGCCGCGGCCTGGCCGCGGTGGGCGTCGCTCACCCGGCAGGACGCGCCGGAACTCTACGTCAGGAAGATCATGGTGAACACGTTCCTGCGCTGGCGGCAGCGGCGCTGGAACGGCGAGATCGCGACCGGGCGGCTGCCCGAGATGCGGATGTACGGGGACGCCTTCGCGCAGATCGACGCCAGGCAGGCGCTGATCGCGGCGCTAGACCGGCTGCCGCCTAGGCAGCGGGCCGTGGTGGTGCTCCGCTATTTCGCTGATCAGACCGAAGCGCAGACCGCGGCCGCGATGGGCTGCTCGGTCGGCGCGGTGAAGGCGCACGCGTCGAAGGCGCTGGCCCGGCTGCGAGACGCGCCCGGCCTGGCCGAGCTCATGACCGGAGGTGTGACCTCATGAACACCGAGGAAAGGCAGCTGGCGGAGATGCTGCACCGGGTCACGCCCGAGCCGCCGCGCGGCGTGACCGTGGAGGATGTCGCGTTCCGGCTGGCCGGCGAGCCCGGCCGGGAGCCGCGCTCGCGCCGCGGTTTTTCCCTCCGGAATGTCTTCCGGGGCGGGCACGGCTGGACGCCGGTGCTGGCCGCGCTCAGCGTGTTCGCCATCGCCGGGGCTAGCGCGGGCATCGCGACCGTGGCGACCTCGCAGCATGGCCGCGGCGGGGCACCGAGCGACGGCACGCCGCCGGCCACGGCATCGGTGTCGGGCTCGCCCCCGGCCTCGCCGTCGCAGTCGGCGACCTCGGGCGGGCAGCCGCTGCGGGTGGCCGGCGGGATGTGGGGCGCCGAGCTGATCAACCGCCAGTCGTTCAACCAGGGCTCGCTCGCCGGCAGCGGGAACTCGCTGTACGCGGTCGGCGACGGTTCCCTGGCCCGGATCGACCTGGCCACCGGGGCCATCCTCCGGACGACCCCGTACCGCCCGCCGCTCCTCAGCCGTCCGGTCATCGTCGGGAACACGGCGTGGGCGGTGTCGTCCTCTAGCGGCGGCACTATCGTCCTGCAGGGCTACGACACGAGCACGCTGGCCCGGGTCGCGACGGTGCCGGTGCCTGCCATCGGCGGGGTCTCCGCCGAGGCGGCGGGCGTGCTCGCGGCCGGGTCCGACGGCAAGCTCTACGTGGCCGCGGGCGACACCGTGGCCACCGTGGACCCCGCGGCCGGCCAGGTGACGCACAGGATCTTCCTGACCGCGGGCCGGGCCACCTCGGTAGCGGTCTCGCCCGACGGCAGCAAGCTGTACGTCGGGGTGGCCCCTTCAGGGTCGTTCCGGTTGCTGACCTATGACCTGGCCACCGGGCGAGTGGCGGCGTCGTCCCGGATGTCCGCCAGCGGCGGGAACCTGCTCGCGACCGCGGGCGGCGTCTGGGGCACGACGGGCAGCGGGATGAGCGAATGGGTCTGGTTCGCTCCCGGCGGCAACCTGGCCAGGTCCTTCCGGGTAAGCCAGGGCGCGGGCGGCGGATTGGTGTCACTGCCCTCCTACAGCGGCGGCGTGGTCTGGGTCGGCGGCACGCACGAACTCATCTGCGCCAGCCCGGCCACCGGCCACGCGCTGGCGCGCACGTCCATCCCCGCCGACCACGACTCCGCGGAGTACGTCGACAGCCCCGTCGTGCTGAGCAGCGGCCACGCCTACGCGCTGTACCAGGACGAGGCGAGTCAACTGGCCGGCGTGGCCAGCCTCACACCCCCCGCGGCCTGCTCAGGCTGAACCCTGCCAGCTCGAGCGGCCTAATGACCGGGTCCGTCCGCCACCTGCTCAGCAGGGGGCGGCGGACCCGGCGGTGTTCCGTCGCCGAACGGCCGCCCGCCTAGTTCCTCGCGGTGGTGCGGGGTGAGCCAGCCAGACAGGTCGGGCCCGGCCGGGATGATCCCCGACGGGTTCAGCCCGGTGTGCACCCGGTAGTAGTGCGCCTTGGTCTGGGGGAAGTCGATGGTGTCGCCGAAACCGGGCGTCTGGTACAGGTCCCGCGCGTACGCCCACAGCACCGGCATCTCGGTGATCTTGTTCCGGTTGCACTTGAAGTGGCCGTGGTAGACCGCGTCGAACCTGACCAGCGTGGGCCATAGCCGCACGTCCGCCTCGGTGATCGTGTCCCCGGCCAGGTAGCGGCGGGTGGCGAGCCGCTCGGACAGCTCGTCAAGCCGGGCGAACAGCTTGCGGTAGGCCTCCTCGTAGGCCGCCTGCGTGCTGGCGAACCCGGTCTTGTACACCCCGTTGTTGACGTCCTCGTAGACCCCGGCGCTGATCTCCTCAATCTCGTCCCGGAGCTTGTCCGGGTACAGGTCGGGCGCACCTGGGCGGTGAAACGCCGTCCACTCGTGCTCCAGGTCCAGCGTGATCTGCCGGTAGTCCGCGGTCACCACCGCACCCTCGGCCACCTCCACGATGGCGGGCACGGTGACGCCCCGGTCGTAGCCAGGCACCGCCTTCTCGTAGGCGTCCCGTAGCCAGTGGATGCCGAGCACCGGGTCGACCTCGCCCGGGTCGAGGTCGAACGTCCAGCTCCGCCAGTCATGCTCGGGACCGCAGATGCCCATCGACAGCGCGTCCTCGAGCCCGAGCAGTCGTCGCACGATCATCGTCCGGTTCGCCCACGGGCATGCCCGCGCCACCACCAGCCGGTACCGCCCCGCCTTGGCCGGAAGCGTCCCGTCCTGCCCGTCCGCCGTGATCCGCCCGTTCAGGTACCGGGTATCCCGTACAAATTCTCCCGTAGCGCCCACCCTCCCGACGCTACCCCATTGCTCCGCTTTTCAAATACCCACCCCACCCACCCACCCACCCGCGCTACCCACCCCGCCACCCACCCAAGCCGGAGCCATCCCCCAGCCGCCATCCCCAGCCGCCAACCCACCCGAACCTCCAAAACCCCACCCGCACCACAGGCCCCGAGCCGACTTCAATGGTTGTCCCTCTCTACCGGATAGATGCGGTAGAGAGGGACTCTCATTGACTCTGCTGCGGGTCCAGGATTGCGCAGCCGCCCTGACCGGCTCGCGCAGCTGGCCCTAAAGGCTCGCGCAGCTGCCCTCACCAGGCGCGCTGGCGCCTTACCGGATGCCGTCCCAGAGGGCGCGCTCGTGGCCGGCCGGATCGGAAACCGCCGAGACGGCCTCGCCCAGCAGGCCGGTGGTCCGCCGCTCCACGTCGTAGCGCGCCCAGCCGGGATCGCCGCTGGTGATGAAGTCCACCCATACCCGGTGCGCCGCGTCCGCCACCGTCGCCGACGGCGCGTGGCCGATCAGCGGGCGGAGCTCGGCCCGGGTGGCGGTGTCGAACACGAACGGGATCTCCGCCGCGTGGCAGGCGCCGAACTGGTGGTTGTCCCGCGGGTCCGGGTGGTCGAACCGGTACATCCAGGTGTCTCCAGCGCCGGCCAGAGCCCGCGCCTCGGCGATCCGGATGGGCGGAATCCGGAAGAACCAGTCGGTGATCACCGCGGCCAGCAGGTCCCCGGGGCTGGCGTCGGCCCGGGCCGCCCGGTAAACAGCGAGCGCCTCACCAGAAAGCCCGTAGGCGCCGGCCACGGCGGCCAGCGTCGGCTCGTCGATGAGGTCGATGGTGCCCGCAGCCACCAGGAAGAGCCGCGCCTCGTCCCGGTTCGAGCCGATCATCAGCGGAACGTTCCCGCCCTGCCCCGCGGCGAAGGAATCCAGCGGCGCGGCCGGCAGGACCGATCCGTCGATGGTGGGCGCGAACGGCAGCAGGCTCAGCGCGAGCTGCCCCCACCGCGCCGGGTCCGGCGTGGTCTGCACCTCCACCACCAGGTCCGACGCGGCCTGGACGAGCTTGTCCAGCGGGACCGCCTTGATCGAGTTCCGGTCCGGCGGCACGCCCAGTGCCTCGGCTAGGTAACCGGCGACCATCCGGCCCTCGTCCGCGGTGAGCGTGTGCGCCCCGGCCCCGCTCTGCGCGATGGCCTGGCCGAACAGCCCGGCCGACAGCGGCATCGACAGCAGCGTGGTCACGCTCATCGCCCCGGCCGACTCGCCGGCGACGGTCACCCGCCCCGGGTCCCCGCCGAACGCGGCGATGTTTTCCTGCACCCACCGCAGGGCCGCGAGCTGGTCGAGCAGGCCGAGGTTGGCGATGCCATCGCCGAGGAACAGGAAGCCCTCCGCGGCCAGCCGGTAGTTGATGGTCACGCACACCACGCCGTCCCGGGCGAACGCCGCGCCGTCGTACGCGCCGACCGACCCCGAGCCGTTCATGAACGAGCCGCCGTGGATCCAGACGAGGACGGGCAGCCCGCCCGCGCCGGCGTCGGGCGTCCACACGTTGAGGTTCAGGCAGTCCCCGCCCGGGATTACCTCCTCGGGAAACAGCGGGGCGTACTGCGGCGGGTAGTCGCCCTTGGGCACGGTCGGCCCGAACGCGGTCGCGTCGCGCTCACCCGCCCAGGCCGGGACGGGCTGCGGCGGGAGCATCCGGTTCGGGCCGAACGGCGGCGCCGCGTACGGGATGCCGAGGAACGAGATCACGCCCGCTTCGACCCGCCCCCGGACGATCCCGTCGCGGAGCCGGACCACCGGATGCTGCACCCCGTGCTGGGCCGTCTCGCTCATGTGTTCCTCCATTACCGCGTCCGCCTTGGCCTGTTCCCACTATTTAGCCTTAGGTGATCCCCGATCCGCACCACCGGGTTCGTATCCATCCTGTGACTAGCACGGCGAGTCAGGTTAGCCAAGCTAAGCCTGATGACTAACCAGAAAGACATAGTGCCGAACGAGGACGGACTAACCGCCCGGGTGACCTCCTATCGTTACCACGGCCACGACGCCGTCCTGTACACCCAGCCCGAGGACGATGCGGGAGTCGCGCCGGTCGTGGTGCGGATCAGCGGCGGCCCGCACCGCCCTGCCGGTTCGGGAGTGACCCTGCGTGCGCGCGGCCCGGTGTTCGCGTGGCCGGCCGATTAGCCGTTCCTTCCTGGGGTACGTTTGCCATGGCGTGCCGTAAGTGACAGGCTTGGCCGCTGTTGGCCGGCGGCTAACGAGCAGGGAGCGGCATGGGAATGAGGGCCCGCCCGGGCGTTCGCGTGTGCGGCCTGCTGGCCGGGACGGCGCTGGCCGCGTCGGCCGTGCTGGGCGCCGCCGCTCCCGCCGCGCGCGCCACGGCCAGGATCAGCACCGCCGCCTCCGCCGGGCCGGCTGGCGTCGCCGCGTGGTCGGCCGCGGTCGAGAACGCGGCCACCGGCAGGCTGCTGTGGAGCCGCGGCCTGAACACCGAGCGCCCGATGGCCAGCATCACCAAGGTGATGACCGCCTACCTGGTGATCAGGGCGGGTCACCTGGACCGCAAGATCACCATCCCGGTCGCGGTGAGCGGGTACGTGCGCGCGCACAACGCGAGCAGCGCCGGCCTGCGGCCGGGCGACAGGCTCACCGCCCGCCAGCTGCTCTACGCGCTGCTGCTGCCCTCCGGCGCCGACGCGGCCTACACCCTGGCCAAGGCCTACGGCCCGGGCCTGTCGAGGTTCGTGACCAGGATGAACGCCACCGCGCGGCAGCTCGGCATGCGCCGGACGCACTTCAGCAACTTCGACGGGCTGCCCTACCCGACGTCGTACTCGAACTACTCCACCGCGAAGAACCTGCTCGTCCTGGGCCGCGCCGCGATGCGCCTGCCCGGGTTCCGCCCGGTGGTAGCCAAGCGCAGCTACCGGCTCGCCGCCGGTCCCGGGCATCACGCCTACCGGTGGAAGAACCTCAACCCGCTGCTCGGCCGCTACCCGGGCGCGATCGGGATCAAGCCCGGGTACACCCGGGCCGCCGGGCAGTGCCTGCTGTTCGAGGCGACCAGGCACGGCCACACCGTCATCGGCGTCACCCTGCACAGCCGCGGCTCCATCAGCAGCGTGAATCCGGCCGACGCCACCCGCATCCTGAACTGGGCCTTCAGCCACCTGAGTTAACAGGAGCACCGGCCGTCGGCCGGAACCGGCGTCGCCGGGCGGAACTGGCTACGCACTGGATCCGGGGTTTCACTGCGTTCCAGCCGACCCAACCGATGGCAGGAAAGTTTGGGTATTCGTCATTGCTGCCATGGCCGGGCCCGGTCAGACTGGGACGCATGCGGACGGTGCTGATGGTCCTGTTCGACCAGGTGCAGAGCCTGGACGTGACCGGCCCGCTCGAGGTGTTCACCGGGGCTAACACCTGGCGGGGCGGTCGCGGCGAGGGGCCGGCCTACGACATCCGCACCGCGAGCCTCGGCGGCCGGGCGGTGCGGACCTCGAGCGGCCTGCGCATCACGCCCGACGAGGACCTGCGCGAGGTCCGGCTTCCCCGCCCGGGCCTGCTCATCGTGCCCGGCGGACGGGGATCACGTCACCCCGACCCCGAACTGACCGGCTGGCTGCGCGCGCACGGCCGCCACGCGGACCGCCTGGTCTCGGTGTGCACGGGTGCCTTCCTGCTCGCCGAGGCCGGGCTGCTCGACGGGCGGCGGGTGACCACCCACTGGGCCTACTGCGGCTCGCTCGCCGCAAAGTACCCGCGGGTCAGCGTCGAGGGGGAGCCGATCTTCGTCCGGGACGGGAACGTCGCCACCTCTGCGGGCGTCACCGCCGGCATCGACCTCGCGCTCGCCCTGGTGGAAGAGGACCTGGGCCGGGACGTGGCCCTGGACATCGCCAGGCAGCTCGTGGTATTCCTGCGCCGTCCGGGCAACCAGGCCCAGTTCAGCGCCCAGCTCGCCGGGCAGCTGGCCAACCGGGAGCCGCTCCGCGAGGTGCAGCGGTGGATCGCCGACCACCCCGGCGCGGACCTGTCGGTGGAGGCGCTGGCCCGGCAGGCCAGCCTGTCCCCGCGGCAGTTCGCCCGGGCCTTCGCGGCCGAGGTGGGCATGCCGCCCGGCCGCTACGTCGACCGGGTCCGGCTCGAGACGGCCCGGCGTCGTCTCGAGGACACCGCCGACGGGGTCGAGCAGACCGCCCGGTCCTGCGGCTACGGCACGCCCGAGGCGATGCGCCGCGCCTTCGTCCGCGCCCTGGGCGTCAGCCCGGGCGAGTACCGCCGCCGGTTCCGGCCGGCCGCCATCGTCAGCTGAGTCCTTCCAGATCAGGAGACCAAGGAGAGTCCATGCAGATCGCCATCCTGCTGTTCGACCGGTTCACCTGCCTCGACGCGATCGGCCCCTACCAGGTGCTCAGCGGGCTCCCTGGCGCTGAAGTGTCCTTCGTCGCCGAACGCCCCGGGCCCATCAGGGACGAGGTAGGCAGCCTGGTGGTTTCCGCATCGGCCGGACTGCCCGACGTGCCCCGCCCGGACGTCATCGTGGTGCCCGGCGGTCCGGGCCAGCGCGATCAGATGCAGGACGGCCCGGTGCATGAGTGGCTCCGGACTGCCGACCAGGGGACCCCCTGGACCACGTCCGTCTGCACCGGATCGCTCATCCTGGCCGCGGCGGGCCTGCTCGCCGGGCGCCGCGCCACCACGCACTGGCTGGCCATGGACGAGCTCGGCCAGCTCGGTGCGACGCCCGTCACCGACCGGGTGGTCTTCGACGGCAAGTACGTGACCGCCGCGGGCGTCTCGTCCGGCATCGACATGGGCCTGACCCTGGCCGGGCGGATCTCCGGCGACCACGTGGCCCAGTCCATCCAGCTCATGATCGAGTACGACCCCCAGCCGCCCTACGACGCGGGCTCACCGGACCGCGCCCCGGCCGAGATCGTCGACGGCATGCGCGCCCGCAGCCGCTTCGCGGTGACCGGCCGTCGCGGCTGAACCCTAGCGGGCCCAGACGTCGGCGAACACGCCGTCGCGCCGGTCGTAGTCGTACCGGTAGATCTCGCGCCCGTCCACGTAGGCCCGCTCCGCCCGGCTCATCACGTCCAGCGGGTCACCGGACCAGATCACCAGGTCGGCGTCCTTGCCCACGGACAGCGAGCCGATCCGGTCGGCGCAGCCGATGATCCTGGCCGGGTGGATGGTGACCGCGCGCAGCGCGGTCACCGGGTCCAGGCCCTCCTTGACCGCCAGGGTGACCTGGTGGATGAGGAAGTGGATCGGCACGACCGGGTGGTCGGTGGTGATGGCGATCGTTACCCCGGCCGCCGCCAGCCGGCCTGGGTTGGCCAGCGACCTGTTGCGCAGTTCCACCTTGGACCGGCTGGTGAACAGCGGGCCGATGATGACCGGGATGGACGCGTCGGCGATCTGGTCGGCCAGCAGGTACGCCTCGGTGCCGTGGTCGATCACCAGGTCGTAGCCGAACTCCCTGGCCATCCGCATCGCGGTCGCGATGTCGTCGGCGCGGTGGCAGTGCTGACGCCACGGGATCTCCCGGCGCAGCACCCGGCCCAGCGCCTCGAGCTTGAGGTCCCGCTCCACCGGGCCCGAATCCTGCCCGGGCGCGGCCAGCTTGGCCTGGTAGTTCTGCGCGGCGACGAACGCGCTGCGGATCACCGCCGCGGTGCCCAGCCGGGTCGACGGGGTCTCGTTCCGCTCGCCGTAGACGCGCTTGGGGTTCTCGCCGAGCGCGGACTTGAGCCCGGCCGGCTCGCGCAGGACCATCTCGTCCACGGTGCGGCCCCAGCACTTGATCGCGGCCGTCTGCCCGCCGATCGGGTTGGCCGAGCCGGGGTTGACGTTGACCGCGAGCACACCGCCGCTGATCGCGTCGCGCAGGCCCAGGTCGGCTGGGTTGATCGCGTCCAATGCGCGGACTTGGGCGGTGACCGGACTCGTCCGTTCGTTGGTGTCCTGCCCGGCCCACCCCTGGGCCTCCTCGGACACGCCGACGTGGGCGTGCGCGTCGATGAAGCCCGGCAGCACCCACTTTCCGGTCGCGTCGACCACCTCGGCGCCGTCCGGCGCCGCGTAACCGGGACCCTCGACCGCCGCGATCCTTCCGTCCCGCAGCAAGACGGTCCCGCCGTCGATGGGGTCCCCCTCGACCGGCACGACCCGGCCGCCGGCAATCGCGATCGTCTGCGCCACTATCCGCCCTTGCCGATCGCCTCGACCTCATCCGGGGTCAGCTCGACGCTGGCGGCGGCGATGTTCTCCTCGGCGTGTCCGATCGAGCCGGTACCCGGGATGGGCAGGATCTGCGGGGACATGGCCAGCATCCAGGCCAGTACGACCTGGTGCTGGGTCACGCCGTGCCGCCGGGCGGCGGCGACTACGGCCCGGTTCTTGCCCGACTCCTGCACGGGCGCCCACGGCAGGAACACCAGCTGTTCCTGCTCGCACAGGTCGATCAGCGATTCGGACCTGCGGTCGGCCGCGTTGTACCTGTTCTGCACCGACACGATCGGGACAATCTGCTGCGCCTCGCGCAGCTGGCTCTCTGACACGTTGGAGATCCCGACGTGCCGGATCTTGCCCTCGTTCTTCAGCTCGGCGATGGTGCCGATCGAGTCGGCCAGCGGCACCGCCGGGTCGGGGCGGTGAAACTGGTACAGCGGTATCTGCTCCAGCCTGAGCCGACGCAGGCTGCCTTCGCAGACCTCGCGGAGGTGCTCCGGCCGGCCGTCGGCCTCCCAGCGGTTGGGGCCCGGCCGGATCAGGCCGCCCTTGGTCGCGATGACCAGGTCGTCCGGGTACGGGTGGAGCGCCTCGGCGATCAGGGTCTCGCTGACCGCGGGGCCGTATGAGTCGGCGGTATCGATGAAGTTGATGCCCAGCTCCACCACCCGCCGGAGCGTGGCGATGGCCTGGTCACGGCTGGGCGGGTCGCCCCAGATACCGGGACCGGTGATCCGCATGGCCCCGAACCCCAGCCGGTTGACGGTCAGATCGCCGCCTACGTCTATGGTTCCGGCCGCCGCGGCGGTTGGCTGCGCATCCACGCGATACCTCCTCCTCGTCACGGTCAGCCTCTCATGGCTTCCCCGGCGTGCCGGGCCTGGGGGACGTGCGAGGGCTGGGGAAGACGAAGGGGCTGAAGGGGTCTGAAGGGACGGGTCCCCGCGTGGCGCGGGAGGGTAAGCGGCACTCGCTAAGGCGTGTCGCGGAATTCAGGCGCTGATAAGAGCCCGGGCCTTGGCCAGCTTGACCGCCTTTTTCAGGGTTTCTATGTCATAGGCGCCGTAATGCCGCTTGCCGTTGACGAAGAACGTCGGGGTCCCGGACACATTGGACAGGTCGGCGGATTCCAGGTCCTCGCTGACGCGCGTCGCCCCCACGTGCTTGCGCAGGTCGGTGGCGAACCGGTCGGTGTCGAGGCCGAGCGACTCCGCGTACCCGATCAGGTCCCGGGGGTGCAAGGCGTCCTGGTGGTCCAGCAGCAGGTCGTGCATCTCCCAGAACGCGCCCTGCCGGGCGGCCGCCTCGGTGGCCTCGGCCGCGAGCTGAGCGTTCGGGTGCACGTCGTTCAGCGGCAGGTGCCGCCACACGTACCGGATCTCGCCGTAGTCCCGCAGCAGTTCCCGCACCACGGGCTCGGCCATGCCGCAGTACGGGCACTCGAAATCGCCGTACTCCACCAGCGTGACCATGGACTCCTCCGGACCGCGGATGTGATCCTGTTCCGGGTCCACCGGCACCGCCAGGTCGGTGATGACCTCGGCGGTACCCAGCAGTGCACGGAATCTGGCCCGTACCGGCAGCTTGTTCACCACCCGGAAGATGACCCAGGTCAGGGCCGCCGCGGCCACGACGGCGGACAGGATGCCGAGCTTCGCTTCGGCCAGTACGTCGCCGTGCAGTGCCAGCGACGCGATCAGCAGGGACACGGTGAAGCCGATCCCGGCGACCGTACCGGTGCCTGCCACCGCGCCCCAGCCGACCGACGGCCGCACCCGGCCGTGGCTGACCTTGCTGACCAGCCACGCGCACCCGACGGTGCCGAGCGGCTTGCCCACCAGGTACCCGAGGATGATGCCGAGCGTGACCGGCGCGGTGTAGGCCCGGGCCAGGAACTCGGTGTTCAGCACGATGCCCGAGTTGGCCACCGCGAACAGCGGCACGATGACGTAGCTGGTCCAGGGGTGGAAGAGCTGGGCCAGCCGGTCGTTCGGCGAGATCGCGGTGCGCACCACGGTGCGCGCGGACTGGGCGAGCTCGGCAGTGGGCTGCTCGCGGAACAGCCGGAACGCCTCGGATGCCTGCTCCAGCGATTCCCGGGTCGCCGAGTACGCGTAGGTCAGCAGGCCGAAGACCAGGCCGACCACGATCGGGTCCACGCCCGACTTGAGGAACGCCACCCAGGCCGCGATCCCGATGAGCAGGTACAGGATCCCGTTCCTGTTGCCGCGCGCCCGCAGCACCAGGACCACGGCGATGAACCCGATTCCCCAGGCCAGCGCCACCATCTGGATGTTCGCGCTATAGAAGATCGCGATGACCACCAACGCGGTCAGGTCGTCGACGACCGAGAAGGTGAGCAGGTAGGTGCGGACGCGATCAGGCAGCCTGCGCCCGACCAGGGCGAGCGCCCCGAGGGCGAAGGCGGTGTCGGTGGACATCGCCATCCCCCAGCCGTGCATGGCGGGATGTCCGGCGTTCGCCACCAGGAAGATGGCGATGGGCACGGCCATGCCGGCCAGCCCGACCAGCAGCGGCAGCGTGAGCCTGCTCCGGACCCGCAGCTCGCCCACGTCGAACTCGCGCCGTGCCTCTAGCCCGACGACCAGGAAGAACAGCGCCATCAATCCGGAGTTCACGAATTCGCGCACATCGAGAGACACGTTCGAGCTGCCGACGGTCACGGACAGATCGGTCGTCCAGAACTTCTCGTAAGACGAGATGCTCATGTTCGCCCAGATCAGGGCGAGCACGGTCGCCGCGGCCAGCACCGAGGCGCTGCCGGTCTCGGTCCGCAGGAAGCTGCGCAGCGGCGTCTCCATGCGCCGCACCCACGCCGTCTTCTGGGAGAACGGCCCCCCGGTCTCCTCGCTGGCCTCCGCGTCCTGCGCGCCGGTCTCTTCAGCCGCGGCGGCCGCCATGTCAGCATCAGAGACCTCGATGACGTCACGCGCCTCTGATGACGATTCGCTCATATTCTGCTCATTATCTGGCTCACAGGCGTCCCGCGTCGACGATGCGCCGCAGGAAGCGCCGGGTCCGTTCGTCCGACGGTTCGCTGAACAACCGGGCGGGCGGCGCCTGTTCCACGATCTGCCCGTCGGCGAGGAAACACACCCGGCTGGCGATGTCGCGCGCGAACCCCATCTCGTGGGTGGCGATCAGCATCGTCATCCCGCCTTCGGCCAGTTCCCTGATCCGTCGAGCACGTCGGCCACGAGCTCCGGGTCGAGCGCGCTGGTCACCTCGTCGAGGAGCATGAGCCGCGGCCGCATGGCCAGGGCCCGGACGATCGCGACCCGCTGCTGCTGCCCGCCGGACAGCCGGTCCGGGTAGTCTGCCCGCTTTTCGCCCAGCCCGAACCGGTCCAGCAGCTCCGCCGCCTGGGTCACGGCCTCGGCCCGGGACAGGCCGAGCACCTTCGTCGGCGCCAGCGTCACGTTCTGCTCCACGGTCATATGCGGGAACAGGTTGAACGACTGGAACACGATGCCGATGTGCCATCGACCCGGTCGCGGGGGATAACCACGCTGTGGCAAGGGAGGCGCGGATGGCTTTGATGTTCCTCAACGGAGACGGGATGCGCGGCGGGCGTGCGCACTACACGATCGAGGGCGTGCCGCTGGTGGGGGAGCGGCGGACCGCGCCGCTGTACCGGTTCTTCTCGGTCCGCGACGAGTTCCCGGCCCTCTACCCGGTCGCCGAGGGCGGCCAGCCCATTCTCGGCGAGCTGTACGACGTGCCGATGGGCCCGCTGAACGCCCTGCTGGCCACCGAACCCACCGAGCTCGAGCTCTCCATCATCGAGCTCGAGGACGGCGAGCTGTCGTTTGCCATGGTGCTGCGCGAGGCCGAGCACGCCCTGGGCATCCACAAGGAGATCACCAGCTACGGCGGGTGGCACGCCTACCGTGCCGCCGCGCTCAGCGAGGCCCCGGATAAGCGGCGGCCGCCCCTCTGAGCCACACCCGGCCACGTCCCCCGGGCGGCAGGGGAGCAGCCGCTGGGAGGTGCTGGCGCAGATCGCCTCGGCGGACATACCGCCTGGGTGGGAGACCCGCCGACCCGGGACGTCCCGGCGCGCTGACCACCTGGTTCGGACCGCCTGCCCTGGCGCAGCGCGTGGGCGGTCCCGGGTTCCTCCCGGCGCCGACGGGCCGGGAGGAACCGCGGGAGCTGCTGTGTCAGCGGCCTCCGGTGACTAGTTCCGATTCGCGGTCCGGCGCCTGCTGGTCCGCGCTGGTGCCGGCGGGGCTGGTGGTGTGGCCGAGTGAGATGCTGCCGAATTCGTAGGCGGTCTCGGCGTGCTGGGTGACGTCGACGCCGGTGGCCTCGTCGTCCGCGGAGACCCGGAAGCCCATCGTCTTGTCGATGATCTTGCCGAGGATCCAGGCGACGGTGAAGGAGTACAGGCCGACCGCGACCGGGCCGAGGACCTGCACCCCGAGCTGCGCGAGGCCGCCGCCGTAGAACAGTCCCTTGCGCTGCCCGGCCAGCAGCGGGTACGCGGCCAGCAATCCCAGCGACACCGCGCCGAACGCGCCGCCGGCCAGGTGCACGCCGACGACGTCGAGCGAGTCGTCGAAGCCGAGCCGGTGCTTGATCCCGATCGCGTAGCAGCAGATGGCGCCGGCCGCCAGGCCGAGCACGATCGCCGCCCAGGGCTCGATGAACGCGCAGGCGGGC
>Ga0081540_1000595_pt1 | contig 34612 bp, 44 predicted proteins | sample TabmetS2T1R1_FD_71024 | JGI IMG/M metagenome (GOLD analysis project Ga0081540, IMG submission 71024) | Tabebuia heterophylla rhizosphere microbial communities from the University of Puerto Rico - S2T1R1 | ecosystem: Host-associated > Plants > Roots > Rhizosphere ...
AAGCTATGGCCGGGAGACGCACACGTACGAGTACCGGACGCCGCCACCTGTCGTGGTCGAGGAGCCGGCTCCCGTTGTCGTGGTTCGCCGGCCTGTCGTTGTAGCGCCGCCGCCAGTGGTGGTTGATGAGTATCCGGTCTATGCGGCAGGGCGCGTATATGTGGCACCTCATGCGTATGCGTACGCCGGTCCGGGCTGGCGTGGAGGATGGGGCTATCGACGTCACTTCCGCGGCGGGTCGTAAAGCGCCGGATACGTACTTCCAGCGGTTCGCCTATTGGGCCACGCTGCCAAGGAGATTGCCGGACCTCCTCCGCTCACTACCGGCCGACGGCCAGGGCTACTAGATTGGCGTGCGCCGCGGGCGATACCAGCGGCTGATTCATTGTCAGCGGCAGCGCCACATCTTGCGGGCGCGAAGTATCTGCGGCCGTTGCAGATGGGATCGCGCTTCTCGGCGCGAGCCTGGGCGAGAACCTCGGCGGTCGCCTGTTGCAGCTGCGGCTCCTCCGGCGGCGCAGCGGCGCATACGGATGCGGCCAGCTCGGACGGAGGTCGAACCGCGGCGGCCTTCATCCACTATTACGCTGTTCATGGCGAAGACGAACGGCAACCAGGCAGTGGCGATCCGCTGAAACTCTGTGGCCGTGTAGGGGTCGAAGTCTGCCACCGCCGAGAGTCCCCCAAGACTATCAAGCAATGGCTTGACTTCTATGCCAAACTCGGACGCCATTTCCAACGTGTCGACGATATGCAGGTAGTGCGCCAGGTTTCGGCAAAGTCTTTCCACGGATGCGTGGTGGCGTAAGCGGACACGAAACGCGATTGCCAGTCGGGTGGCGCGCCGCGTTCGTAGTGATCTTTCAAGGCCTCGCCGTAATCCTTGCGATCGTCGCCGAACAACGCCCGGCACGCGTCCAGCGGCCCGCCGTCGCGCACGAGAACGTCCCAGTAATCCGACCTCATGGCGAAAATGACCTAGAAGCGCGCGATAAGAATCCCCCATTTCGAGGCGTCGCCTTTCGCGCTCGATAGCGTCCGCCTCGGCGAGGGCAATGGTGATGACCCCGTTGTCATGGCCAGTCATGACTTTTGCGGATGACGAAGGATCATCTGCGAGGAAATGAAAAATCAGCCCGTGTTCGGGATCTTCGGCGCGTGTTTTTATCGGCAGTTTCCAGCGCACCAAGGAATAGAACAGCCGGTGCTTGGCAGCCTCCAGTTCCTGCCAGCTTACCCGCCCAGCGTTGGATAACCGTTCCGGATGGCGGCAGACGAGGCCGAATTCCTCGTGATCCTCCGTAATCCAGTTGCACGCACCACGCGCGGCACTTGCGCATAGTCGCGGTGGCGCGTCCTTCCACGCAATCATCGCGATTCCGCGTGGATTGTAGGCCAGATGGGTGCCGCAGCCGGCGCAGACGCGGCTCTCGAAGTGAACGATGTTGCTGCACGTTGGGCAGTTGAACAGTTTCATGAGAATGCAGCTTCAGCAAACCCCAGCGGAAATCTTCCCGATGAATGCTGTCATGACGCATTCGATGCGCCCGTTGCAGTACCGCCAACGTCGCTTCCTGGCGCAGTCACGATGACTTCGTGGCCCTGGCGCAAAGCGAGGGATGCCGCAGCGACCGCCGCTTCGAAGGCGGCTTCCTTGGTATCATAGGAATTGGGTGTCTGGCCATCATGCTCGACAGTCCAGGCACCACCGGTGCCAGTGATCCGATATTTCGCAAGACCCATACAGTCGCTCCTCTAGGTTCTGCGGAGAACATTTTGCGGCGAGCGCGGTTCCTCGGACCATGGCGTATAAGAAGATGGCAACCTATCGCTTCCACAGAGCGATGACGCCCCCCTTCTTGCCCTGGACAGGATCGCGGGGCGGCTTCTTCACTCTGGCGATGCGCTTTCTGGCATCGGCCGCGTCGCGCATGTCGGTGCATTCGTCATAGGTCCCATCCGGCGGATAGGCGCCCACAACGAGGAAATTGCGGCTTGCCTCGATGAGACGATGTCCGGTGCCGGCTGGCAGAATCGCGACATCGCCCGCACGCATTTTGAGACGCTTGCCTTTGATCCCTCCAAATTCGATGGTTGCCACGCCCCGAGCAACGCCCATCGCTTCGTGAATCTGCGAATGGTAATGGACGAAATCGTAGACCGTATCGCGCCACGAGCGACCCCACCCGTTGTGTGAAAAAAGCGTGTCGATTATGGTCGCCGGATCATAAGCAGCAGAGAACTTGATGGCGTTCCGATGAATGACGAGCGTCCAACGCGGATGATTGGGGACGATGCCGTCGTCGGCAAAGCGGACCGTGACAGGCTTCTTCGAGCGCACCATTCGGCTGAGGGCCTGCGCATCCGGCTTGCTTTCCACTGCCTTGCGTGCAAAGGTCTTGATCTGGTCCGTCAGCGGCATCGGGTCGGCGCGCTACTCTGGAAGGGGCGACCGCGGCGTTGCGACCCATTTGGCCGTCGCAGCAGTTCGCTCAACCAACTCGGCCTTTCGCAGCAGCGTGTTTTTGGCAGCCCCCAGCGGCAGCGCGGCCGCCTTTCTTCGCGCGGCCTCGGCACTCGCCAGCAAACGCGCTTGCAATGTGGCCGATGGCCGGGTTCGGTTGCGGATCGTCACGGGCAGCCCTGTTTGCGCACCACAAACTGCCGGAATGCGAAAAGGTTCCAATACCTTCCGGGAGGAAAGGAATTCCATTTCAGGAGACATGATCGCTGATCTCGTCCTGGAGCATCGCCGAGGGGCAAATATGCGCGTAACGCGAATGCGACAGACGTGGTGTCTGCGGATGCAATTGCGGCGCGTGCCAACCCGTCGAAAGCCGTGCCCATCTTCCTAGGGAAGGCCCCGCCACCGCAGACACGAAGACGGCGTCCCTGGTCTCGCAACCGGGTTACTGTCCCCAAGCCATTCTTCAGCTTCGCCTTTTATCTTGCCCTCTTAATCGGGCGTCTTGTGCGCTTCATCTCACCCATTCTGGCTTCCTCTCTCTGCTGTGACAAGACCTTTGCATCGACGCCACGCCGCGTCACGAAGAACGAGAGTCCCGGTGCGCCGTGCACTCTTGCGCGCTCATCGACGGCATGGTTTCGCTGCAGCAAGGCAGCGCGGATACCGTCGCGGCGCATCTTTCCATCGGTCTGACGGAGCCACATCACAGGCACTCCGGCGTGGTCCACATTGCACAAAAAGTGCGTGGCCACAGGCAAGATAGCGTGCGTTCCGTCGTCGTGGATCTGCACCAGGTCTCTTCCGCCAGCGGCGGAGCTCCATGTTCAAACGACTGCGTTCATCACCTCAATCGACCTCTCAAATTCCGCCCCCACCGCTCAGGCGTGAACCCCGAGCAGCTTGCGCTCCTTGGCGGCCGTACGCGCGGTCACATCCGCCTTGGGCGCGTCCGGATCGCCGCAATAGAACGTGCCATCGATCCACATCGCATGCATGATCACCGCAAGCTTGCGGGCGACCGCCACGGTGGCCTTGCGGTGGCTCGAGCGCTTTCTGATCGCGAGCCCCCAGCTCTTGACCTTGTCTTTCTTCTTGTAACGGGTCAGAAGCGCGCTCGCCGCCTCGTACAGCGCGCGGCGCACATCGCCGTCTCCGGCCTTGCTGATCCGCCCCTGCACGTCGATCGAGGCGCCGGACTGCCAGCGTCGCGAGGTCAGGCCAAAATAGGCCGCGACGTCGCGCGAGCGCCTAAAACGGGAAGGATCGTCAATCGCGGTCATAAAACTCAACGCCGCCACCGGGCCGACGCCGGGAATCTGCATGAAGCGGCGGCATAATTCATGGCTCGCCACCAGTTTGACCACCAGATCGTGCAGCCGGCAGTACTCCTTCCACAGCGCCGCGCGCGCATTCAGCATGGCGTCGATCAGCTCGCTGACCAGCGCATCACCGGCGACCGTCTCGCGCACGGCTCGCGCAAAACCGCCCCGCCCGACCCGGTTGAGGCGGATGCCAAACGCCTTCAGCGAGTGCCGCACGGCGTTCTCCAGATCCAAAAACTTGCGCTTCAGATTGCGCCGGTGCGTCAGCAACAGCCGCAGCCGGTAGCAGGCTTCGCTCTTGATATGGGCCTTGCGGAACCAGCCGGTGCGCATCAGGTGAGCGATGCCGAGCGCGTCCGTTTTGTCGGTCTTGTTGCGCTGCGCCTTCAGTGCCGCGCGAACATGGAGCGTCTCCAGACACACCGCCGGCAAGCCAAGTTTGAGCAGCTCTGGATGCAGCCAGGGCGACAGCGCCCCGGCCTCGTGGCCGAGCCGCCGCAGCCGGCCAAGATATGGCTTGAGCGATGTCCTGATCGCCTCCGGATCGGTCACCGCCGTGGTCTGAAGCACCACCTCGCCCTTGTCGTCGACCACGCAAATCGCGCTCTCGTCCATGCCGACATCCAGTCCACAGAAATAGTCCATGCGCCGCCTCCCGCGTTGCTGAGGCGACCCAGTTTGCGCGTTGTTCAGCCGGCGAGCCACTTGACCGGCCGCCGCAAATTCCGCCGCAGACCGATTACGGGCGGCACTGGTCGCGTCGGATCGGCGTTGCGGTCCTTTCGACAGGTCGAACGCCTCGGGCCGTCGCCTGTTCTCGAAGGTGCCTCCATAGGAACCGTTTGGCCTTCGGCATGTTGCAGTCGGCTTGCGCCAAACCGTCTTCCACCCGAGGAAATTACGATGGAACGCATACTCTTCGCTCTTGTGGAAGCACCTTATTGTCGGCTTCCGCCCTCGCACAGTCGGTCGGTGAGAAGACGGCCATCAATTCTACCCTCAGCATAGCTCCCAAGACGGAGGATTGCATCAAGGAGGCGGCCATGAGCGACATGCTTGAGATCGAGGCAGCCAAGATCGCTCAGCAAAAGGGCAATGCAGACGAGAAGATGTTCGCCGAGAAGATAGTGGCTGACCACTCCAAGACGACTTCGGAACTCAAGAGTATGGTGTCCGTGGACATGCAGGGCGCCATCCCGCAGTCTCGTTGTTTGAGCGCTATTCGGGTGGCGGCGACAATGCGAAGCTGAAGGACTGGGCCGGCAAGACGCTACCTGCCCTCCGGCATCACCTGGAAATGGCGCAATCTCTGGACAAGAACCGGAAGTGACGCGCAAGCAGGAAGCTCAAGCCCAAGCGATGGCCGGCAAGAAGCTTGCGAAAAAGAAGAAAGACCGAGCAGGACGGTTTTCTGCAGCGCCTAGGTCCGGGGCTGATCACCGGTGCTTCGGACGACGATCCTTCCGGAATCGGACCTTAGGCGATGAAGGGGCTCTTCGATACCCTTAACATCGTCTACGGCGAGGACGAGAACCGCGGATTCCTCAAGCTGAATGCGATTTCGCTGTCGTTTACAGTCGCGGGCGTTGCATTCGTGCTGACAGCACTCGGCTCGATCGTCGTCGTTCCCATCATCCTCAGTTATCTCGGCCTTTCGGGCGCGAGCGATCTGCTTATCCGCATCGGACGGTGGCCGGCGATGTATCTCGTGATCGCATTGGCGGTGGCGATCGTATATCGCTATGGTCCCAGCCGCGAGGCGCCGCGATGGGGTTGGCTCACCTGGGGAAGCGCCCTCGCCGCCCTCGGCTGGCTTTGCGTCTCGGGACTGTTTTCCTGGTACGCGGCCAGCTTCGGCAAGTTCAACGAGACCTACTGGTCTCTCGGCGCGGTCATCGGTTTCATGACATGGCTCTGAATATCGGCCATCGTCGTCCTCCTGGGCGCGGAAATGAATGCCGAAATGGAGCATCAGACGGCTCGCGACACGACGACCGGGCCGTCGAAACCGTTGGGCGCGCGGCGCCAAAGTAGCCGATACGGTGGGAGCGGCCCAGGATTGACGCGGGCCGGCATCGCGAGTTCGGCGGGCCACCGACATCGGCCTTCCGCAGTTCTTACCGCTCAGGCATTGTCGAGGATATCTCTCACGAGTCCTTGGCCCGCCTTCTGCTTAATCTGATCCGTGGAGCATTGGTCGGGACGCTTGTCCGGCCGCCATCGAAGGATCGACGTACCGTGCCGGAACCGCCCGCCCGTGAAGTGATCGTAAGAAACCTCGACGATGTATTTCGGCTTCACCGGCGTCCACTCGGAAGATCGCTTGGTCGACCATCGGCTCGGGCCGCCCGGCGCGTTTCCAGTGAAGCTTCGCTTCGCGGTGATCTTCTCGAGCTTGTCGGTCAGCGCGGGCCTGTCGTTCGCCTTGATGGCGGACGAGAAGCCGACGTGGTGCAGCAGGCCGCCGGCATCGTAGAGGCCCAACAGAACGGATCCCACAACCTTTCGCCCGGCTTGCGCCTTCTCGGCGTATCGGAAGCCGCCGATCACGCAGTCCGCACTGCGGTACTTCTTGATCTTCTGCATGCCTTCGCGGTTGCCGGCCTGATACGGCAGGTCGATCCGTTTTGCGATTACCCCGTCGCTGCCTCCGCCGGCCGACCGCAACCACCGGTCCGCATCCTTGGACGACCGAGCGACGGGCGAGAGCCTGAAAAACGCGTTTCCCGCCAGTCGTCTCCTGGCGAAATCTTCCAGAAATGGCCGCCGCTCGGACAGCGGCTGGGAAGCGATATCCCTCTTGCCGTCCCTGAGCATATCGAACGCCAAGTACAACGCAGGAGTTTCCGCGGCCAGTTTTTTCACACGGCTCGCCGCCGGATGGATGCGCTGAAGCAAATCGTCGAACGAGAATTGGCCTTCGACCGGGACAACGATCTCGCCGTCCAGGACGAAGCTCTTCGCCTTCACGGCGAGCGCAGCGGCAACGATCTCCGGGAAATATCGTTTCAGGTCTTGACCGCTTTTCGAGAACAGCGCGACGTCGCCGTCATCGCGCGCGAGAATGCAACGAAAGCCGTCCCACTTGGGTTCGTACTGCCACCCGGGGCCCTCCGGTATCTCGTCGGCCGACCGCGCCTCCATGGCGGCGAGCGAGGTGGACGCTCTCGTCATGCGGCTTTGCGTTTCCGGCCGCGTGCCTTCGACCGCTTCGGCTTTCTGGTGGACCTCCTCTGTTGCCTGCGGCCGAGGCTCTGCTTCAACGCGTCCATCAGGTCGATTACATTACTTTGCTCCTCCTTGGCTTCCGGCACCTCGATTGTCTTGCCGGAGGCCTTCCGTTTCACCAACGCCTTGAGTGCGGTCTCGTACTTGTCCTTGAACTTGGCGGGGTCGAACTTCGACGCCTTGGTTTCGAGCAGGTGCTCGGCCAGATCCACCATGTCCTTCGATATCCTGGCGCTCGGAATATCGTCGAAGTAGTCGTCTTCGTCCCTGAGCTCGTACGGATACCGAAGCGTTGTGCCTAGCAGACCCTTGCCCAAGGGCTTCAGCGCAATGACGTGCTCCCTGTTCGAGAGCACCACCCTTGCAAGCGCCACCTTCTCTTGCCGTTTCATGGCGTCGCGGATCACCACGAAGGCATCGGCGCAGACCTTGCCATTGGGCACGATGTAGTAGGGCTTGTCGAGATATCTATCGTCGATGTCGTCCGCGGGTACGAAGTCGTCGATCTCGATCGTATGGGTGCTCTCCAGCTTGACGGTGTCCAGTTCATCCTCCTCGATCTGGACGTACCGGCCTTTGGAGAGTTCGTAGCCCCGGCCCTTGTGGTCCTTGTCCACGACCCGGCCGGTCCGCTCGTCGACCATCTGCTGCTTCAGCCGATGGCCGGTCCTGATGTTGATCTGATGAAAGTGGGTCTTTTCGGCTTGCGTCGACGCCGGATAGAGCGCGATCGGACAGGTGACCAACGAGAGCTTCAACGATCCCTTCCAATAAGCACGCGGCGCCATTCGAGTCCTCCGACTGAGAGGAACTTTAACGGACGCGGGAACTTTCCGTTCCAGTGTCATGAGGTGCCGCATGGTGAAGAAACAGCTCGCCAAGTATCGAGCCAAACGAGATTTTTCGAAGACGGCGGAACCCAGCGGAAACGCCAAAGTCAAGAAGGCGAAGGATCTTCGGTTCGTGATCCAGAAGCATGCGGCGTCTCACCTCCACTACGACCTGCGGCTCGAGCTCGACGGGGTCTTCAAGTCCTGGGCCGTGACGAGAGGTCCGTCTCTCGACCCCCACGACAGGCGGCTTGCAGTCGAGGTTGAGGACCACCCTCTGGACTACGGCGACTTCGAAGGCACCATTCCGAAGGGCCAGTACGGCGGCGGCACCGTGATGGTGTGGGATCGAGGCTTCTGGAATTGCGACGACCCGCAAAGGGCCTATCGCAAGGGCAAGCTCGATTTCACGTTGGAGGGCAAGAAGCTCCACGGCAGCTGGATCCTCACCCGGATGCGCAATCGTGAGGGCGAAAAGCGCACCAACTGGCTGTTGATCAAGCATCGCGACGCGTTTGCACGCGAGGGAAAGAAGAACAAGATTTTGGACGAGGACGCCTCAGTGGCCTCCGGCCGCTCGATGGACGACATCGCGGCCGGCAAGGGGCGAGGCCCGAAAGCGTTCATCACGGGAAGCGGATCGCGGGCATCGGCGAATGCCGAATCGACCTCGCATCGTGCCGCGTCGAACACGTACGCTGCTCAGAAGCGGTCTCGGCCGTACGCGGCGCGGTCGAAGCGGTCTTCGGCCAAGAAAGCGAGCAGGAAGAAGCGCGCGTCCGACAGAGACATGCCGACCTTCGTGCCGCCGCAACTCTGCACATCGGTCGAACGCCCTCCCGCGGGCAGCGATTGGGTTCACGAGATCAAATTCGACGGCTATCGCATCCAGCTGCGCGTCCAGAACGGCGACGTGACGCTCAAGACCCGGAAGGGCCTCGACTGGACGACCAAATTCGGTTCCGCCATTCCGAAAGCGGCCAGCGAACTGCCCGATTGCCTCATCGACGGAGAGATCGTCGCCCTCGATCATCGCGGCTCTCCGGATTTTGCAGGCCTGCAGGCCGCGCTGTCCGAGGGCAAAACCGACGACCTGATCTTCTTCGCCTTCGATCTGCTCTTTCTCGAAGGCGAGGACCTGCAGAGCCTGTCTCTCATCGACCGAAAGAGCGCTCTCGAGAAACTCCTCGAGAAGATCTACGGCGAGCATCAGGCGGAGATCCGGTATGTCGAGCACTTCGAAAGCGGGGGTGATGCCGTCCTCAAGTCGGCGTGCCGGATGTCACTGGAGGGCATCGTCTCTAAGCAGGCGGACGCGCCCTACGCGTCGGGGCGCAGCGAGAGCTGGACAAAGGCCAAATGCCGCGCCGGACACGAGGTCGTCATCGGCGCCTGGAATAGCAACGGAAGCCAATTCAGGTCGCTGATGGCCGGCGTATACCGCGGCGACCATCTGGTCTATGTCGGCAACATCGGAACAGGGTTCGGCGCCGAGAAGGTTTCGCGCCTGATGCCCGCGCTCAAGGCCGCAGCTTCGGAAAATAATCCGTTCGGGGGAAAGAACGCTCCGCGCAAGACGAACGGCGTGCATTGGCTCAAGCCGAAGCTCGTGGCTGAGATCGAGTTTGCGGGCTTTACCGGTGCCGGCATGATCCGGCAGGCGGCGTTCAAGGGACTTCGTCAGGACAAGCCCGCCAAGGAAGTCGAAGCCGAAACTCCCGCGCCGTCCGACAAAACCGACATTGCAGCGCCGGCGCCGGCGAGGCCAGGCGGTCGCGGAAATTCTTCGTCCGGCGAGGACGTAGTAATGGGAGTGACCCTAAGTCGCCCGGACAAGGTCCTTTGGCCCGACGAGGGCGAGGCCCCCGTCACCAAGCTCGATCTGGCGCGGTACTTCGAGGACGTCGGCGCGTGGATGATGGAGCACCTCAAGGGCCGTCCCTGCTCGATCATCCGGGCACCCGACGGAATCGTCGGACAGCGCTTCTTCCAGCGGCATTCGATGAAAGGCGGATCCAATCTTCTCGAGGAAGTTTCCGTTTCCGGTGATCGCAAGCCGTACGTGCAGATCGATCGTATCGAAGGACTTGCAGCCGTGGCGCAGAGCGCCGGCGTGGAACTACATCCATGGAATAACCAGCCCGGCGACCCGACCCTCCCCGGCCGTCTCGTCTTCGATCTCGATCCCGCACCGGACGTTGGTTTCGACGTCGTCATCGAAGCTGCGAACGAAATGCGCGACCGGCTATCCTCACTCGGTTTGGTTTCCTTCTGCAAGACCACCGGGGGGAAGGGTCTGCACGTCGTGACGCCGCTTGCGCGTCTAAGAAAGGGGCAGCGGCTGACCTGGGCCGATGCGAAGCAGTTCGCCCGGGACGTCTGCAGTGCGATGGCTGCCGACAGCCCGGACCGCTTTCTCATCAACATGAGCAAGGCGAGGCGGACGGGTAAGATCTTCCTCGACTACCTTCGTAACGACCAATTCTCGACCGCTGTTGCGCCTCTATCGCCTCGCGCCCGGCCGAACGCCCCGGTGTCCATGCCCCTGACATGGCCGCAGGTGAAGAGTGGCCTGGATACCGCGGCCTACACGGTCCACACGGTTCCGCGCCTTCTGAAGAAAACGAAGGCGTGGGCCGACTACTGCGATGGCGAGCGATCGCCGCTGGAGGCGATTGCGCGGCTCCATGGGTCGGGCAGGCGCGCAGCCTGACAACGGGCGTCGGAGATCCATGCCGCGACCAGCCGGGCGATTTGAATGGAGCGCTGGGCGTTGAGCAATGAGCAGTCCCGTATGAAAACCGGTGATTGGGAATAGATCGCGCGTTCCGATGCCAACCAGGGGGCTGCCATCTCAAGCTTGAGTTACTATCGCCAGCGAGGAGAAAAAGCCCATGAGTTTTTCGGTAGATTGGCAATCCGTTTTCGTGCCGGGTATCGGGGTCGCCGAAGTCATCATTCGCGGAAGCATCATGTATCTGTGCATGTTCGCGATTTTGCGATTTGTAGGGCGGCGTCAGGCGGGGCATTTCGGGCCCGCCGATCTGCTGGTCATCGTCATGATCGCCGACGCTGCGCAGAATGGTCTTGGAAAAGATTACAGCTCGGTCACCGAAGGCGTAGTTCTCGTTCTGACCATCGTCGGATGGGAGTATCTCCTCGACTGGCTTTCATTCAGATTTCCTTCCATCCGTCCACTTTTAAAGCCTACGGCGCTTAAATTGATTCAGAATGGTCGTCTGGAGAAGAAAAATTTGCGCAAGGAAATGCTCTCCGAGGACGAGCTGAAATCTCAGCTTCGCGAATTGGAGATCGAAAGCTACGACGAAGTCAGACTTTGCACACTGGAGGGAGACGGTCGCCTTAGCGTGCTTAAAAAGAGGAGCAATCCGTAAGTCCAAGCCATATAGACACGGCTGGCGGGCTCCATAAAGGCCATCGTCGAATCACTTGATGGTGCAGACGCGCTCCCCGGCAAAGTGCGGAAAAAGATAAACCAGACGACGGCCATTCCGGCCGCAACTGTGATCAGGCTTATCAAGAGAAGATGGATGGACCGGGCTTCCGCTTGCCGCGCCTCCGTAGGCGTTTCAATGATGATTCCATGCTTCCCGTGACCATTTTTCGTCCTTCCACGGTCTCGCGGTGCCTGTCAGCGCGACGCGCTTTTAAGTATTGGAGATTTCTGCTCGGCTGCGCTCGGCGTGGTTAGTGGCCAACGGGTTTGGAGATCGGGAAGAAGGGTCAACAGGTCTTCGGCCACTAAAAAGCACCCAGCTTCCGTCAGCGCCGCGCGGGTAAAGCCCCCCGTCAGGACGCCGCCCGCGGAAGTGCCAGCCTCCAGGCCGGCCTCGGCATCATAAGGAGTATCGCCGATCATGACGGCTTCCGACGCGGGAAGCCCAAGCTTTCTGAGCGCGATCCCGACGAGCCGCGGATCAGGTTTGCCGTGCTCGACATGGATCTTCCTGAGTATCGTCACTCGTGAAACAGCAGGTACAACAAGCCACCAGCATCGCTTTGGCATTGTAAAGGACTGTTCGGACCCATGCCGATAAACGGAGACCCAGGGCCGACTTACCATCGGGAACTGGCATCCGATAACGCCGTTATTATCTGGTGGACTCTGATTGTGAGTCTCAGTTGCGCACAAAAATGATGGCCAAACCACCTGGACCAAATGCGACAAGACCACCGGCAAATTCGTAGAGCAGAAGAAGGGCGGGGCAGAAGAGATTCAAAGGCGTCCGCGAGAAGAAGCCAGCGTGACGCGTCGGGAGATGAGTTGAGTGCCGGCCGCCGATGCTAACACGGTAGCGAGACTGCTGCGGGAATACGCACAGCGAACCGCCTTGCGCGGGGGCAATCCGTACAGGGCCAAGGCCTATTCACGGGCCGCGGACAGCCTGGCAGCTCTTGCCATCCCCCTCAACGCCCTCGTTGCCGAAGACCGGCTCATGGACATCCTCGGCCTGGCGTTGGCACCAGGCGGCGCTGGAGTTCAGCTGCATGCTGAGCATCAATTCGGACGCGCACTCGATCACCGAGCTCGACCACATGCACTGGGGCGTCGTCATGGCCAGGAAGGGCGGCGTTCCTGCCGAGCGAGTCTTGACGCGATGCCTCTTGCGGAGATCACGCGCTGGCTTCGCCAGAAGCGGCGCTTGCTCGCCCGCGCCACCTGATGCCGCAGCGGCACAATCTCTCGCTCAAGGGAAGGGTGGTGGCTGTTGCCGCCGATCCTGGACACCACTTCAGCAAACCGATCCAGGACCGCATCGTCCTGGTGGAAGGCTACGGCGTCGAAGGCGATGCCCACGGCGGCCCTTTCGTCCGGCACCGCTATCTGGCCCGCCGCCGGCCCCGCCTGCCCAATCTGCGGCAGGTCCACCTGATCTCGTCCGAGCTCTTCGCATTCCTTCTCGGGACCGGCTTCGAAGTCGGCGCCGGCGACCTTGGCGAGAACATCAGCACCGCCGGCCTGGACCTTGAGCGAATGCCGCTCGGGACCCTGATCGAGCTTGGACCCTCGGCGGTCGTAGAGTTGACCGGGCTCCGGACGCCCTGCGTCCTGATCGACCGCTTCCAGGCTGGCCTTAGACGGCACGTCCTCGCGCCCGCGGAAACGGGCCCTCCGTTCAAGTCTGGGGTGCTGGGCGTGGTCCGGGCCGGCGGGACGGTCGCGGCCGGCGATACCGCTCGGGTTCGGCCCCCGGCCTCATTTCGCGCCTTGCCCGCTCTGTAGGTGACGCTCTGCATAACTTGGCGGCCTCACAGCAGACCGTAGCCTTTGCGCCGAAGCCTTCGCTTGTCGGACGGAACTCAGGATGCATACTCGTTCCTACCCTCCCGTCGCACCCTGTCCGGCCATGGCGCGAAAATCGACTCTGCCTCATCGCCTGCAGCCCATGCTGGCCACGCTGACCGATTCGCCGTTCGACGATCCCAATTGGGTCTTTGAGGACAAGTTCGCCGCCTGAGCGCGGCGTACGGAGTGTTCTTGACCGCGTGCCGATTGAAATCCGGTGACCGTCATTCCACCAGACGGGGCCGCGCTCGCCCACGCTTCTCTTGGCCTCGTCCACGAGTCGATGCGCGGCCGCCTCGGCGTTCTGGTCGCCGGCGGCTTTGGCTTGCTTGACCGCGCGGCGCGCTTCCATCAGTTCGTTCACCAGTCGGGTCCGCTACCGAGGCTCGAGGCCCGAATCGCTCATCCTCCATAATTTACCGTGGACCACGAAATAGCGCCCGTCGGGCGTCACCGGGTGCTTCAAGCCTGCCATCGTCAGATGAAAGGCTTCCCGCCCGTGACCGCGACGGGTCGTGCCGGACGTGTAGCTCGACAGCGGATCGGCGAGCATCACGTAGGCCGTCGCAAGCTCCGCAGGCTGCCCGGCGCGCTTCAGCGGCACCTGCTTGCCGAAGTTCTTCACCGCGTCCTCGGGCATTGTCGACGGAATGAGCGGCGTCCAGATCGGTCCCGGCGCGACCGCGTTCACCCGGATGCCCTTTTCGGCCAGCATCTGCGCCAGCCCGCAGGTGAAGTTCTGGATGGCGCCTTTGGTCGTGGCATAGGCCAGCAGCGTCGGGTTGGGCATGTCGGAGTTCACCGATGCGGTGTTGATGATCGAGCCGCCGGGCCCCATGTGCGGCACGGCCGCTTTCGCCAGGTAGAACATCGCATGGATGTTCACGTCGAAGGTCATCCGCCATTCCTCGTCGCTGATGTCGGACAGTTCCTTGAAGGTCGCCTGATGCGCGGCGTTGTTGACCAGGATGTCCAGGCCGCCGAGTTCGCGAACGGCCTGCTCGACGACCTTTCGGCAGTGCTCCGCCGATCGCAGGTCGCCTTCCGCGAGCACGGCCTTACGGCCTTCCTTTTCGACGAGAGTAGCAACCTCCTTGGCATCGTCGCGCTCGTTCAAGTAGGCGATCAGAATGTCTGCGCCCTCGCGAGCGAACGCGATGGCGACCGCCCGGCCTATTCCGCTGTCGCCGCCTGTTATCAGGGCCCGCTTGCCCTGCAGCCGGCCGGAACCGTTGTAGCTGGTCTCCCCATGATCCGGTCGCGGATCCATCTTCGCGGTCGAGCCCGGGATGGACTGGCGTTGGCTGGGATAAGGCGGCTTCGGGTAATCGGGCATCAGGCCTCCCGCTCAATCGGTCCGCACGGAATTGGCGCCCGCGCTCTTCATCGCGTCGACGATCCCCTCCGGGTCGTCGCCGTGATAGTCGACCGAAACCTCGATGGCGCCTTCCAGCCTCTGATTTCCTTCCGGTTTGGGCGCCATCTTGGCGTCCGCGCCCGCCGGCCGCGTTCCCGACGAATTCCCTGCGCCTGCAGGCTCGACGAATACGTCTCCTCGCGGGACCCCGCATTCCTGCACCACGCGCTCTATCGCGAGCTCGGCATTGCGGCGGGTATCGAACTTACCGACGATCGTGGCTTCCACGCTGACATCTCCTAGGCAAGGACCGGTAGCGGACAAACGGTCCGCGAACCGCAGGGTTCCTTCGACGGACAATGCCGGATGCTTTACGGGCTGGACGAGTCACCGACCAGCCGCATTAGGAACGGAGATCCATCGCCGTCGTTGCCGTGCACCCTCAAACCAGGAGCGACGACAATGGGATTCTTCACCAAAGACATCAAGACGCTGAACGATCTGTTCGTCCATACGCTGCGTGACATCTACTACGCCGAACAGCAGATCGCGAAGAACCTTCCGGATATGATCGGGAAGGCGAGCGACCAATCCCTGAGGAACGGCTTCGAGACCCACCTTGCGGAAACCAAGGGCCAGATCGCGCGCCTCGAGAAGGTCTTCAAGATGCATGGCGTCGAAGCGAGCGGCGCGAACTGTCCGGCGATCGACGGCATTCTCGAGGAAGCCAGCGACGTCGCCGGCGACGTGGACGACCGATCGGTGCTCGATGCTGCGCTCATTGCTGCCGCGCAGGCCGTCGAGCACTACGAGATCACGCGCTACGGTTCCCTGATCGCTTGGGCCAAGAAGCTGGGGCGCGACGATTGCGCATCGGTCCTTCAGGAAAACCTCGACGAAGAGAAGGCGACGGACAAGAAGCTCAGCGATATGGCCGAGCGCAGCGTCAATCAGCGGGCTGCCTGATTTCACCCTCCCGGCGCCGAAGGCCGCGCCAGCCTGAGCTCCTTCCGCGCCGGTCGAGGAGATGCCTTGAGAGGGTTCGATGAATCGACCGTTCCGATCCGATCGCTGCGGAAGGCGGGACTGACCAAGGAGCGTTCCGGCGTCGTAACGATTGCCGATCCTGTGTTCAGCGGAGGGTTCAAGGAATGAGCTTGAAGGATATCATCGTCGGTGCCTCCAAGCAGCTTGTCGGCGAAATCGTCGGCGACGGCTGGCTTGCCCAGGAAGGTTCACGCCAAGTGAGGGATGGCTCGGACGCACCGGCGTGCCCGCCTACCGGGCCGTCGTCCATGCCGCCCCTGACGCAACGGCTCCAGGGACGGGATCGCGAGCGATCTTGCGGAATTTCTGCACGACCGCCACCCGAGAACGGCTCATCCGACGAGGCCGACGCGGCTGGCCTAGACGAAGCGAGAAATCGAAGCGTTCGGGGAAAGCCGGTGATGCCGGTTTCCTAACCGAAAACTCCAAGGTTCGAACCGATCTCGACCGCACCGGGCCAAGTGCGAAAGAGCGAGGACGAGCATGGGGGAGCAGACGTGGGATCGAAAGTTCGCTTTAGGTGTCGGTTCCATCTCACGCCATCGCCGACTGAGCCCCGGCCGTGGCCGCTCATTACCGCCTTGAGCGCATCTCGTCGCGCCGCAGGAGCATGGAGTCGACCTTTCCGAACAGCGATTGCGAAAAAGCCCCCGCCGCGGGGTTAACAACGCGTACGATACGTCCCGATAAGCACGATTGGCCAAACAGGCCACGCAACCGTTCGCCGTGTCGGGTCACCTTTGCCGCGTCGAACACGTAGCGAGCGTCCGTCTTTTCAGCGAAGTCAGCGACGGCTTCCTCCGTTTCGTCGCTCGTCTCGATCGAAGGGAGTAAGCTGAGCTAAGCCCAATGCCCCCACCCTTGGTCTCTATTGCCAATTTGGAACGCCGGTCGCTGTTCAGAATTGTGCTTTGAGAAAGACCCGGGAGGACACAATGAGCGAGAGCGACCAGCGCTCACTTAACCAGATCAGACGAGAAACCGAGGAGACGCGCGCCGCGCTGACCACGACGGTGGAAGAGCTGCGTGGCACCGTCAGCGATACGGCCACCGACATCAAGAACCGTCTGCGGCCGGACGCGATCAAGGCGGAGGTGTCGGGATACGTCAGGAGCCGTGGAGAGCAGCTCTTCCAGGACATCACCAAGGCGGCCCGGCGAAACCCGATGCAGGCGATCGCCGTCGGCGCAAGTGTCGCCTATCCTGCGATGCGTATGGTGCGGGCCATCCCGTTGCCGATCCTGATGATCGGAGCGGGGCTGTTTTTCGCCGGGTCAAAGACCGGGCAGGACCTCACCCAGAAAGCATCGGATTTTGCCGTAGACGCCACGGACGAGGCGCGGCGCAGAGTCGATGAGCTGCGCGATCAGGCTTCGGAATTCGGCGATCGCGCAGCACAAGCGGTGGCCGGGGTACGTGATCAAGCCACGAAAGTTGTCTCCGACGCTCGCGACCAGGCCGCGCAAGCCGTCTCGGGGGTACGCGACCGCGCCTCCGACGTTCTTGGCCGGGCCGGAGACGCCATCTCCGCGACGGCGCGCCAAGCATCCGATCAGGTGAACGAGTTTGCGGACCCAACCTCGCAGGCGGCAAACCGCTCGGCGCACACCGCTGGGGAAAGTGCCTCGCAGGTCACCGATACCTTGCGCGGGGCACAAGCTAGCGCGACGCAAGCCGGCCGGGAGTTTTTCGACACCACGCGCGAGCGAGTTACCGCGGCAGGAGAAAACCTGTCCGAGGCCGGACGCAAGACAGCCGATACGATTCGTGACTCGATGCAGCAAAATCCCCTGCTCGCCGTCGGCGTGGGATTGCTGTTGGGAGGACTGATCGCAAGCATCCTTCCCAAATCGGAAACGGAACAACAGCTGCTCGGTGACGCCAGCGACACGGTCAAGCGCCGGGCGCAGCAGGCGGCCGCGGCCGGGTTCGAATCTGCCAAGAATGCGACCGGCGAGATTCTCGCCAATGTGGCGCAGCAAGCCTCCGCCGAAGGGTTGACCCCGGACGGGCTCGCCCAAGGCGCGCAGGACGTGAGCCAGCGGCTGCAGCGCGTGGCCGAGCGCGCGGTGACGACCGCATTCGATCCCAATCAAGAGGCGGACAAACATCAACAGATCGAAAGCACTGGCGGAGGAAAGCAAAATGGCTGATCAGACCTTTCAACAGACGGGAGCCGGCCAGACCGGACCCCGGCAGGCCAACCAAAGCAACAAGGGCGGCGCCGACAAGCAGCAGAGCCTGCGGGAGCAAGCCGCTTCCACCGGTCGGGAACTCAGGGACAAGGCAGCAGATTTTGCCGAAACCTCGGGTGAGAAGATCAAGGAACAGGCGTCCGAACTCGCGGACACGGCAAAGAACATGGCCTCGCAGGCGACCGACAAGCTGAAGGAAAAGGTATCCGAGCAAAAGGGCGCCGGTGCTGAATACATTGGCACTCTCGCAGAGACCATGCGCCGGGCCGCCCGTGAGTTCGACAGCGACCTGCCGATCGCCGGCAAGTATATCCGGAAGGCGGCGGCCCAAGTCGAAAACGTCTCCGATTCGATCAAGACCGGCGACTTCAACGACCTGATCGAAAGCGCCAAGACGTTTGCACGCAGGCAGCCGACGGCATTTCTCGGTCTCGCTACGCTGGCCGGATTTGCAGTCGTGCGCTTTCTCAAGAGCTCGCCGGGAACAGGGTTCGAACCCAAGCGCGGGACGAACGAGGAGACTGGGCAGTCCTCTCATTCGGAATATCGCGGGTGATGGCCATGACCTCCCGCACAGACCGGTCGATCCCGGAGCTACTCAGCGATGTCCTGGCCCAGCTTGCCAAGCTAATCGGCAACGAGTTCGACCTTGCCAAGGCCGAGCTATCCAGCAAGGCAGGACAAGTCGGGCGTGCTGTCGCCATGATCGGCGCAGGCGCCGTAATCATGATCCCTGCCCTTGTAGTGCTGCTGTTCGCGGCCGCAGCGGCCTTGATGCACGCCGGCTTCTCCGATCCCATCGCCTATCTGATCGTGGGCGGTGCAGCTGTCCTGCTCGCGGCGATCCTGATTGTGGTCGGAATCAACCGCATGTCCGCAGATGCGCTCAAACCGTCCGTAACCATTGACCAATTGCAGCGGGACAAGGCCGCAGCGAAGGAGATGATATCATGAACAGCGGTTCGGAGCGCATCGGCGGCTTTGTTAGCGATCTCGGCGACGCTGCTCGCCGCAATCCAATATCGGCGGCGCTGATCGGGATGGGAGTAGTTTGGCTATTTGCAAGTCGCTCGCAGCGGGGGGCCGAACTGATCAGGCGAAGCGGCATCGATCGACTGCCGGATGCTGCGCGCGATGTCTGGGAAGGCACCTCTTCCAGCATTCGTTCGAGCGCTCGCGACTTGGGTGACACGGCCAGTGAAGCGGCCGAGCGGATCCGTCGCCAGAGCAGCTCCACTGTGGAAGGAATGACAGAGACGGGGCAGAGGCTCGTCCGGTCGGTGTCCGAATATACAGGGGACCTGCCGGATCGCGCCGGCAACCTGTTCGAGGACGCCAAGGACAGCCTGAGCGATCTCTTCAAATCGCAACCGCTTGCCATCGGGGCGGTTGGAATCGCCATCGGCGCCGCTATCGCAGCGGCTTTTCCAGCGACGGAGGCGGAGGCTGAATATCTCGGCGAGAGCAGCGAATTCGTCCGGCAAAAGGCCAGCGAAATCGCCGGCGAGCAGGTCGAGCGGGCAACCGAAATCGGCAAGAAGGTAGCGGACGCGGTGGTCGATGAGGCTCGTCAGCAAGGTCTCACTCCCGAGGGATTAAAATCGGCGGCGACCCAGCTATCCGATAAGGCCGGCCGCGTGGCCGCCGCAGCTACCGGGGGATCGAAAACCTGAACTTGCCCATCCGTTGATGAGCAGGCGTCCGTCTTAGCAGGCGGACGGCATCGAACGGTCGCGCATGGAAACCCCCGAACAATATCTCCACAGAAAAGGCCAAGAGATTGCCCTGCTAAACGGGTGTCTCAATGCGCCGTTAGACCTGACGTTCCCGAACTCGCCCGCCGAAATCATCAGCCGAAAATTTCAGATCACATCGGCCTTGAAGGCCGAGTACGCGATCCAGGAGTGGGCGCTGACAGAAACGGCTTGGGCTCATCCGGGAAAGATGCGGACAGGACCGTTTGAGTTCAGTTACGACTATCAACGCGCCGATCTCGAGGTGAAAGGACCACCATTTTACGCCTTCAAGTCACACGGATCTCACGACACGATATACACATCGTCGGGCATGTCGGCTATTTCCGCCCTTTTGTTTGCGACAGCGAGATTGATGACATCGGCGGACATCATGGTCCTTCCCGGCTCGTATGGCGAGACCCTCGAGCTGATCGACACGCACGCTCACCATCTGCGGGTAGTTCAACTCGCGAATCCATCGAAGGACATAGCTGCAGCCGGCAACAAGAACCGGATCCTGCTGCTGGATACCAGCACGCCTACTCATGGGATCGAGACCGCCATACGTTGCACGGCGCCGAAGACCAGTCTCGTGATTTTTGATACGACTTGCTTTTCCAGTGGTTCCGGACGGATCGGGCGCGTATTGAGTTGGGCGCGTCGATACCGATTGCCGATCGTACTTGTCCGCAGTCATACCAAGCTCGATTCTCTCGGGGTTGAATACGGCCGGCTTGGTTCGGCTGTCTTTGTCGACGCCAAGGAGCGGGCGGAGAGCGGCGAGATGCTGCAAATGCTGGCAAACGAGACGCGTCAGGCTGTGCGCCTGTTCGGCGGCGCGGCCCTTCCGGCCCACTTTCCCCCTTTCGCGGGGGCTGACGCTTATCGCCAGCTTACAAATATTCGAGTCGCGGCCATCCTGCGCAACAGCAGACGAACCGCGCGCTATTTTCGCGAAGCCCTGGCGAGCTCTGCCGGACAGTTGAATTATGCACACGGACTGTATCTGACGCTGGCGCCCAAGCGGCCCATCGGTGAAGATCGAGCCCGTGATCTGGCGGATCGGTTAAGCAACGATCTCGGCAAGGCTGGACTACCCATTCGCCATGCCGGGAGTTTCGGATTTGATTTCGCCGCGACCGAATGGTTCCATGACACGCTGTCGGACCGTTTCGTGATAAGGATTGCGGTGCCCGATCTTCCAACTGCGCTGTGGGACGATATTTCGAAGGCAATAGCCGGCTGGTGGTCATCGCGCGACCTCTAGCTCGCGCCTGCACCAGCATCGCGTGGCCCCCAAGAACGCGCGGCTCTCGCTAAGAAAGGTCCATGCCGGCCGGGCCAGGCTCAGAGCAGCCGGCCTTCTTCTTGAGGCCCAACGTCCGCTTCTTGCGCAAAGATATGTGCAGTTCGGCTGCCTTGGCGATGGTTGCCCCTACGCCCCGGCCGCGCTGCTGCGCGATGTGGGTGGTCGAATGATTGCCCGCCAGACTTCTCAGCTTCGTCACTTCCTCGTTCGTCCAAGGTAGTCTGGATCGGTCGCTCACGGCTCGCCTCCTGGGCTCGGAACGGAGTAAGCGGGCTTTCTCTCTGAACTTCCTATTTTTCCCGACGCGGTGGTTTGAGCGGTGGGCACATGTTCCCATGACGCATAAACTGCCCACTTCCCAGCTCGATTAGGAACACGACTTGCCAGCCGGTGTTCTCATTGTTTGGGACGCAAAATGGCAAGTAAATCGCTGTGGATGGACATCGACGTCATGCCGGCAGCCGGCGCGCTCGATGGTGACAAGAACTGCGATGTGGCAGTCGTGGGGTCGGGCATTGCAGGCATTTCGACGGCGTACGAACTTAGTCAGCGCGGGCTATCGGTTATCGTCATCGATCGCAAACGGATTTGCGGCGGCATGACCGCCCGTACCTCGGCCCACCTCGCGCCGTTGTGCGACGACCTCATGAGTGAGTTTACGAAAATTCGGGGATCGGCTGCCGCGCGGCTGTTCTATGAAAGCCAGGCCGCTGCGGTCGACCGCATTGAAGCCATTCAAGAAAGCGAAGGAATTGATTGCGATTTTCGGCGGCTCGACGGATATCTCTTCCAGGGCCGCGATATGCCCGCCGATGTCATTGATCGGGAGCTCGAAGCCGTCCGAGCGGTTGGCGCTGCCGTCCACCGGCTGGTCGGCGTGCCGCTCGACGGTTGCGAGAAGCGCCATGTGCTCCGCTATCCCCGTCAGGCGACTTTTCACCCGCTGAAATATCTCGCAGGCGTCGCCAAGACCTGTCACGACCGCGGCGTCACGTTCTTTGCGGACAGCCCGGTCCTGGAGGTGATCGAGAAAGGAGACAGCGTCGCGCTGAAGACGGCACGCGGGACCATACGAGCCGCTCACGCCGTAATCGCGACCAATTCGTCAATTGCCGATCGATTTGCGATCCACACCAAGACGGCGCCCTACCGCACCTATGTCGTGACCTTCGAGATCGCGCGCGGCATGGTACCCGACGCGCTGTTTTGGGACACCGAAGATCCATATCACTATGTGCGCCTTCAGCCCGGAGGCGGCCGGCTCGATTACGTGCTCGTCGGCGGAGAGGACCACAAGAGCGGTGAAGCTGACGATGCCAACAACCGATTGGCACGATTGCAGGCCTGGGCGCGTGAGTTGATCCCCAATCTGGGCGCCGTCACCCATCAATGGTCTGGGCAAGTGCTGGACACGGTCGACTATGCCGGCTTCATCGGGCGCGATCCCGGCAGCGAGCGCGTGTATGTCGCGATGGGAGATTCCGGGCAAGGTCTTACGCATGGCGCAGTGGGCGCCATGCTCAATGCCGCGCTGATATCGGGCGAGCAGCACCCATGGGCCGACCTGTACGCGCCCGGACGCACCCCGCTGAAGTCCGCGAAGAACTTCCTCACCGAGAACATCACGCCCCTCAAAAACCTGTCGGAATACCTCGCACCCGGCGAGCTTTCGTCCCTGGATGAATTGGAGACCGGCCGCGGCGCGATCGTCCGGCGCGGGCTGCAGAAAGTCGCGGCGTACCGAGACGAGAAAGGTGAACTCCATGTGCATTCGGCGGCATGCACACATTTGGGCTGCCATCTGCACTGGAACAGTTTTGAGACGTGCTGGGATTGCCCGTGCCACGGATCGATGTTTGACGTGCGCGGCCAGCCGATCAGTGCTCCGGCCACTGCTGCCTTGGCAAAGATTGAATCCTGACGCATTCCGGTTGCGCCGCAACACGTAGTTTGGGATTCGGGCACCTCTGAATTGGAACTGCGTTCCCTCCCCTGCATTGTGCCTTCGAGGAACCAAAAACTTGTCTTGGCTGACGCGTTGCCGATGGGTGGCCAGCGCGGGCTCATCTACCTCAGGAGTGGGACATTAACCAGCTTATTTATCTCGTGGGATTGATCGTCGTCGTCCTCTTCATTCTCTCCTTTTTCGGCCTGCGCTGAAACATCGTCATGACCACGATTGAAGAAGAGCGGGTCTTTCCCGCGCGCTCCGACGCTCCCCGATATTTCGGCTGGTCGCCAGCCGTGGCGGGAGCACTGATCGCAACAGCTCTTTCAGCTGTTTTGATCGCCTTTGGGACGGCCGTCGGCTTGGGTGTGGCCTCGGCGGCGCCAACCTGGCGCGATGCATCGGTGGCGCTTTGGCTGCTGTCGGGCTTGTACCTGATCCTGGTGGCCTTGGTCAGCTTTGGGGTCGGCGGCTATATCGCCGGGAGCATCCGGACGAGCTTGCCAGCCGCGGAACCCGGTGACATCGAGTACCGAGACGGCCTTCACGGCCTCGCGGCGTGGGCGATCTCCGTCGTCCTGACCGTGCTGCTCACCGCGCTGGTTGGAAGCGCGACGCTGGCGCGCTCGCTTCCACCCAAAATACTGCCTCGGCCAGCGCGGCGGAGCCGATGCTGAGCTACGAGATCGACCGCCTGTTCCGCCCGGCACGGAGAACCCAGAATGCCGAAACCGCAATGGAGCGCGCCGAAGCGGGACGGATTCTTCTTACCTCCTCCAGCCACAGCGGCGTTGCGACCGAGGACCGCGCTTATCTGATCCAGCTGGTAAGTGGCGTTACGGGGCTCACGGGCCCCGACGCGGAGCGCCGTGTGGATAACGGAATTGCGAACGCGAAAGCAGCGATCAAGCGGTCCAGGGGCGCTGCGATCATCGCGACGTTTTCGGTGGCCGCTTCCATCCTGTTGGGCGCCGTCGTGGCTTGGTTCGCTGCCTGCGAGGCGGGGCGTCATCGGGACGGGGCTATGGCAACCGGTTGGTTCAGGAGCCGTCCGTTGCCGCAGCACGCGCGACCAATTCCCTGAACGGGCCAATGAGCGACAACTCACGGTTCGCGCAAGTGGTAGGCAGCGGCGTTCTTCGCCTCTGGGCGAAGTTGCCGCGTGACATACAGGAGCGACTATTCGAAGAGGCTGTTGGCGACGATGAAGCGCTCCGGCATTCACTGGCGCTTTATCTGCACGATCGTCATCCTCGGACCGTTCACCCGCCCAAGCCGTAATGACCTGCTCGTACGATCGAGCGCTGCCCCAACCGCCTGTTTTGAGGCCGCGTGAATTCATGACAAGCCAAAACTCTCTCTTGCGGTGAAGGTGACGGCTTCGATCTTGTTGCCGTCGGGATCTCTGACGAACGCACCGTAGTAATTGTCATTGTAGTTGGCTCGGATGCCGGGACCTCCCTCGTCGGCGCCGCCGTGCCGGAGGGCCGTTTCGTGAAATCGTCTGACGGTTTCGCGATCCGGGGCCTGAAACGCAATATGCACTCCATTGCCTGGACTCGCCGGGTCTCCATCGATGGGCGTTTCCAGGCTGAAGACGATATCGGAAGCCCCGTAGTGGAGAGCTTTGTCGGATAGCCTCATCAGCCGAAAGCCGAGCAGCGCCATCAGCGGGTCGTAAAATGCTCTCGCCCTCGCGACATCGGCGATACCCAGCGAGACGTGATGAATCATGGCTTCTCCTTCCAGAACGAAGGCGGCACGAGTTCCAGTTGGAACTCTTCGGGTCGCCGCAGGTTAACAATCTCAATGAAAAGGAGATTGTGATGAGCGTCGAAGGCAAGATGAAGGAAGTCGCCGGCTACGTGAAGGAAGAGCTCAACGAGCACGGCAAAGACCCCGAGAGCCAGAAGAAGGCTCAGGAAGGACGCGATTTGCGCAACGAAGGCCGCATCGAAGATGGCAAGGCGCCTAAGACCACGAAGCCCGGCACCGGCCACTAGTCGACAAACTGCCTTAGCCGCCTCTGACTAATCGTCAGGGGCGGTTTTCGCATGTAGAGCCCTCATCACTTGCCTTTTTCGTCGTCGCTCCCATTGGGCTTTCGATCGCGCTGTGCGTCGCGCAATTCCTTCGATGGCGCCGGCTGCGGGCGTGGCATGCCGGCTTGCCCACCGTGCTTGCCGCCCTGGTCTTGCTGGCCTTCCAAGTCGTTTGCTCTCGGCATCAGCGGGTCCCTTTCTCGCGGCGCACCCCCTTGAATTTTTTGGCGGCCTTTTTGGTGCCCGGACGCTTCACCGCCATGAACTCGCCCGAGGTCTTGTCGCGCTTGGTCCAACCGCTTGCGCCGCCGATCTTGGTGTTGACTTGGCTGCGCTTTCGAACGGCTCCCTTGCGCGCGCCGTCTCCGACAGGTTTGTTGACCGCCATTTGATTGCTCCCGAACAGTTGCGACGACCAAACCAATTGGCGGCCATTGGTTCCATCGCACGAACGGGCGTAAGGCGCCGATGAGCTCGCAACTGAGCCACTCCTATTAGGGCCGCAAGCGGCGCCAGCAGAGGCGCTGAGGCCTCCAACCTTTGCATGGTTGCTCGGCCGGGTTGCTTCCGGCCTAGACTGACGCAGCATACCGTCTTTATCAGGCTAGGAACGTTGCCCGTGCGCCCCGGTTTTTCCTTGTCCGCCATCGCTTCTGTTTGAGGCAGGGCATTGGAAGTGGCTGACAGGGGCCGCTGTCTTGGGAAGTACCAGCGGCCCCACCAATTTAAGCGCGCCTGTCAGGCGCGCAAGTGGAGCGTGTGATGTCCCCAAACGATGCGAGCCGCTACCTCAAACAGGCGGAAGAATGCCGGCAGCTTGCGGCCAAGGCCGTGAACCCCATCGACAGGGAAGCCTGGCACCGGATGGCCGATGATTGGCTGAAGCTTGCGCGCGAGACCGAGTTACGCAAATGACCTTCCGGCAGTCAGAAGACGCGTCGGATCGAGGCTGCGACGTCCCGCAACTTCAGAGCACCGCCTGCCCTTCTTCGCCGTCTTCCCAATAATTGACGCGCTTGGCGGTCACCTTGATCAGGACGAGGCCAGGTGTGTCCGCACCATGCTCGAACCAGCGATCGAGGTCGGGATTCCAATGCTTCCGGAACGCCGCTTGGTCGCGGATCAGTTCGGCGCGCCCTTCCACCGAAACATACGTACCGCCGGAAAAAAAGCCCGGCTCCGTTGAATCGCCCAGCGCCACCTTGGCATTGCGCCCGATGTCGCTTACGCAGCGCGCATCCTCAGTCGTAAAGAAATAGGACGTGCCGTCATAGGTGACATCGCCATTGTTGCTCATCGGCCGACTCGCGATCTCGCCATTTTCGGTATGGGTCGAGAGGATTGCGATATCGATGCCTTTCATCTTTTCCGCAATGTCGGCCAGATTTGCTATCTTCACTTCATTCTGCATGCTGCATTCCCGATCGCGGTCATCGCCAGCCCCGGCTAACGGGCGATGACGGCACGTGTTCCAATGTATCTCTGGAAGAAGTTGCGCATATTCCTAGGCGGATCGTGCAAAGAAAAGCCATTCAAATCCTCTTCAGAAAAGAAGAAGGCTGAGTATTTTGCTCCGGTTTTTCGCTTGAAGGCACGGTCTATGCTGGTGAACATGCCCATCACCGATACCAAAGCGGCTTCCTCATAATTTCCCTCGCTACGCGCGACGCAATCGGCAATTTCCGCTTTGATGCTCTCGGTCCGAAACACTTTCGGCAAACGAGCGAATACCTCATCCACGGCCTTTTGCCGCGCTCTGTGATCTGCTGACACTCAAATTGCTCCCTCAAACAAGGAATCAAGCGATGTCAACACCGAACGTTCCTACGGCTACTGTTCGGGCCGGGGGGCGCCGTTCCTCAGCTCGTCCGGTAACTCTGTTTTGAGCAAGATGCCTTCAGTGGCGTCATCAATAGAACTTCCGGCGCCCCGTCTTCAAATCCCAGTACCACGCGATTTTGGCGGACAGCCGCTTTCGTTTGGTTGGCTCTTCAACGATCGGACGGCGGTCTTCGGTGCCGTCAGAAAACACGTGCAGGAGAAAGCGACTGTCGCCTTCGTCCACAATCTCTACCTTCACCAGTTTTCTGGGCATTTGTGGTCTCGTGAAGGAATCAGGGGCAATTCCGCGCGAAAAAGACGTCACACGAAAGGTACGAAACGCACCGTCCCGGCGTTAGCGGCCTTGCTCCTCGCGGCGGTAAAGGTCGTTTGTTATGCTCTCGGTCACCTGCTTTTCAGCTCGGCTGCGATTTCTATTTCGAAGAATTCCGTAGACAATTGCGAGGCCAAGGAGGCCGGCTCAGATAAACAACAGCAATACTGGAATCCGAGAGCCGGTATCGACGGGCAGCCCCTGCGCCATTGCGGCGCCTGAGAATGCTCCCGACACTACCAGCAGTAGCAGTGTTCTCATCGGATCAGTCCTCGTCAGGGTGGCCCCAGCGCAGTGCCACGCCGCGCTGGGGCCGATGAGCCAAGTGGGAGAAGCCTTGGCAAATGATCAATGCCGATTTGGCGCCAGCGTTCCTAAGAATGCTGGTTCGGCGAACGCCTCTGTGCCTGCTACAATTGACATAATGCCGGGCGCTCCGGCGTTAACCCGATTTCCCCCGGGCGCTGGCCGGAATATCCACTCCCGCCACTCCGTCAATAACGCCGCCATGATGACCGGCCCCAGAAACAGGCCGATAAGGCCGAAAGCTGCAAGACCACCAAAGATTCCGACGAATGCGAAGAGAAACGGGAGCCGTGCCGACCCACCGACCAATGTCGGCCAGACGAAATGGTCGCCAGCGAGCATGACGATCGCGCCCCAGCAAAATACGCCTGCCGCGGCGAACCCACTTCCATCGCCGGAGAGCAGCACCACCGCTGCAGCTATGAAGGCCACCCAAGCGCCGAACGGAAGCATCGCAAATGCCGTCGTGAAGATTGTGAACAGCACCGCGTTCGGTACGCCCGCGAGGAGATAGCCGACGCCGATCAGCAATCCCTCGCCCACCGCTACCAACACCGTGCCGTTGACAGTACCGCGCGTGGCATCGACCATCTTCTCGATCAGGCCCTCACCCGCCTCTCCGAAAAGGCGGTCGCAAGTCTCCAGGAAGCGGTTGGCGACCGCCCGCCCGTTGCGAAGCAAGAAGAACAAGGTCAGGAGCGAAAAGAAGAGCAGAAACATCCGATGGAGAAGCTGTCCGCCAAAAGTTCTGAAAAGGTCGGACGCGTTCTCCGCATTGATAGTCTTCAGCCAGCCGGTAGCAGCCTTGGGATCCGAGAGATTGTCGCGCCACCACTGCTGCATACTTTCCGCCGCAATCGGCAGTCGGGCGATCCACTCCGGCACTTCGATCCCGCTCTCCCCTGCCTTCTTTAGCCAACCGACCAGCACATCGCCTTGCTGAGCGATCTGGTAAACGGCAAGCGCCATGGGCGTAAACAGGATAAGCGCAACGATAGCCGTGAAGACGAAGGCGGTTAGGCTGGAGGCCCCCGAGCTGAAATGCGCCGCGAACTTGATATAGAGCGGCCAAAGAGAAACCGCGAGGATCGTGGCCCAGATCAGCGCAGGGAGAAATCCTCCGGCTGTCCACAACGCAAGCGCCACCAGTAGTAGCGCAAGCACGACCCGCGAGTTCATACGCGCGCCCGCGCCCAAGGGCAACGGCTTCTGTTCCGCGCTACTGGGCGCCGCTTCGTTTCGCTCGACCGAACGCTTCTTCGATCCGGCGGATCTCACTTGCGCGCTCATGTCAGGTCACGAGGCGTGGCGCCAGCACGTGTGGCGCAAGCGACTGGCCGTACCTCCTGACCTGCTGTCCTCCATACATCGGCTCCTCCCGTCTTGTTCCCATTCAAACGGCAGCGCCGCCCCACAAGTTCCGATCAGGCGCGGCTCCGCCAACTCGGTGATCGAGGCTTTTAAATTTTGAGGGGCGGCAAACGGCTTTTGCCGGGCCAGCGCTTCTTTCTCTCGTTGCCGCTTCCTGCGTTCGCGGACCCACTCAAAGAAGAGGCCTAACTCACGCGCCTTCGCACGGACGTGGCCTTTGCTCGTTTTAGGGCAGCGGCTGCGCGTTCGGCGCTGACTCCTTCCGCATGAAGCCGTCTATGGCGATCAAAATCTGCAGCGGTCCACGCGCGCTTCACGTGGGAAGATTTGCCGCAGCAAAGACAAGGCAGACCAAAAACACCACCGTCAGACCAATGCCGGTAAGGCGGGCTTCAAAACGGGAATCCATCGCTAGAGCTCCAGGAAACCGGTGGCTGGCCGACGCCACCCGGTCCGACACTGGCGGGATGGAGGTAAGGTCTGCCTGGCTGCTGCCCAACAAACCGTAGCATCGCGCCAGGCACCCCGCCTTAGTATTTTGTTAATGAAACGGATGGCCAGGGCGGCGTCGCTCGACCTTCGACAGGCATCCAAAAAAATTTTTTAGACCCCTCTTGAAACCAAAAACGACTTTACTAATTTTTTTCACGCCGCCGGACGGTGGCGTTCACTGTGAACTTTCGTCACGACGATAGGGGACGAATCGATGCTGTTCGAACTATTAGAAGTCGCGAAGCTGATCGGGACTATCAGCATGTGTTCTGAGCATGGGGGTGATCGTAAGCATTCTCAGGGTACGCTGCCGCCGCCCTGCCGGAATAACGGAAGAGATGTCGACGATGCATCTTTATGAACTCATAGTGAGGGGGAAGCAATGTATCAAACCATATCACAACCATTTCCCTCAATCGGCACCGGCCTGACGCATTATCTTACTAAAATTCGGTTACCCAGGAGGAAGAAACTGCGTTTGCCAGGCGCTGGCGCAAACACGGCGATCGTGAGGCAGCTTATCGCCTTGTGACGAGTCATCTGCGTCTCGTTGCGAAGATCGCGATGCGATATCGCGGCTACGGGCTGCCCATCGCCGACATCGTTTCCAAGGGTAATGTCGGCCTGATGCAGGCAGTACGACGCTTTGATCCAGAGCGAGGCATTCGCCTTTGTACCTATGCGATGTGGTGGATCAAAGCGTCGATCCAGGAATACGTTCTCCGGTCGTGGTCAATGGTGAAGATCTCGGCAAACTCAGCGCAGAAGAAGCTTTTCTTCAAATTGAGACGTGCCAAAAGCGCTATTTCGGCGCTCGAAGACGGAGATCTCCGGCCGGATCAGGTGAAGACCATCGCCTCACGTCTCGATGTGCCCGAACGTGAAGTTGTGGATATGGACCGTCGTTTGCGCGGTGATGTTTCCTTGAATCTGCATCCCAACAGCACCGAGGGAGACGACGCTCTCGAAAGGCTTGTTGACCCCTCACCTGCTCACGACATCCAGATAGCCGAAGACGAGGAATTGACCCGGCGGCGCCAAGCCCTGAAAGCTGCCATTCAGGCGCTTAATCCCCGCGAGAAAACACATATTCACGGCGCGCCAATTGAGCGAAGCTCCCCCCAAGCTTGAAACGCTCGCGGCGCAGTATGACATATCGCGCGAGCGTGTGCGTCAAATAGAACTGCGCTGTTTTGAGAAGGTAAGGGCCGCAATGCACGCAGCGGAAGGCCGGCTCGCCGTAGCTCCGACAGGGATAACGTCAGCTCACAAGGCTGCAAATAAAGTGCCATGTTCACACCATTGATACTTTCGCTGATGGTGGCGAACAATATGGCCGCGTCGACGGCTGTGTCGGCAGATTTCAACGCTACAGGCTCCTGCTCGGCGGCAAGCTAGGTCTGCTGCGCCCAAGGACAACGGTAATGCCAAGATTCTCGGGCCACGCGTCGCACTCCCAGAGGCAGCTTGAGGCAGGACGCGAGATCACGAACCGGGAGGGACACAGCGGCGGCTTTAGAACTCGCCAAAGCGCCTGGCCCTAATGGTCTGCGAAGTGTCCAAGATTAGAAGGCGACTGGGTCGCGGGGACACAAAACTATTTACGAAATCGGATAGCATTCACTTTCTCTTAACGCCGAGCAGGATGGGCACCGTCTCGCGAATCTTGAGTGACTTCACCATGTCTTGAGTGGTGATCTTGTAGTTCTTGAAATGAGCCGTTTCGAGGTGCGCCTTGTAGGCAGCGGCATCCGCGTATATCTCGAAGACCGTTACGTGTGCAGGATTTTCCTTATCTGCAACGGAATACAGCGCCAGCACACCAGGTTCGAGCCGGAGGGCCGCTTTCACCTGCTCTTTGATGGCGATCGTGTAAGCCTCCAGCTGGGCCGGGTCGATCTCGATTTCGGCTACTCGCACGTACGGCTCTTTGGTGGCCTGAGCGAAACCGGAAGAACCCGCCGCTGCCAGCATTGCGGCACTCAGGACAACAAGTCGCGTCACTCCCATTTCGCTCTCCCCCGGCGCGTAGGCGTCAGCCGCGGTACCGTTCTTCGCTGATCTTCTCCAACCAGCTGACGTTCTTGCCGTCAAGCCCCTCTGGGATGGCAATGTGCGTCATCGCCGTAGTCGCCGTCGCCGCCATGCCGATGCTTGGGGCCCGGCGGAAACCAAACGACGTCGCCCGACTGCACCTCTTCAATCGGTCCACCCTCGCGCCGTACCGACCCCAGTCCCGAAGTGATGACCAGTGTCTGGCCGGAATGCAAAAGTTCGGATAGAGTGAATTAGACTACGAGAACTCGCTATCGACACCGACGAATGGCCAACCTTCTGTTGCTCAGAGACACGTCACAACCTCTCTCTGGCTTCGCTGTCGCCGAACGCGCGAAGCCCTTTCAGAATAGGCCATCGCGATTGGACGCGGGTAAGACTGAGGCAGCCCTGATTAATGGAAATGCCGCGCTCTCCAAAGTCCCTTCGCAAGTCTCGCCCTCTCACCTGCAATCGCGGCGAAAAGATCTTCAGAGCGCCGGAATCTTCGAAGTAAGGCCGATCGAGTTTGCGTCAACCCTGCGCCGATTTCGCACCCACGGCGCGGATTGACCACAGCCGTGCCGCCAACTTCTAACTATCGTCGTCATGATACACAGATCGCGCGCAAAAGGTCTCTCGAAACCGCTGCTTTATTCAACGTTCGCAGTTACAGGAACGTTTAACGAGCGCTTCCTTGTTGCGTATCACCAGCGTGCCTTGCTTCGTGTCCAAGATACCTCTCGCCTTTAAGGACAACGTGATGCGATTTGCGTAGGCCCGGCCAACATCCAGCAGAGAGCCCAACTCTTCCTGGGTCAAGGACAACGTGTTAGTGCCAGCCCGATCGGCAATCGGAGAATGAATTTAGCCGCGCGCTCTTCGATCGAGTGGAGCGCATTGCATGCGATAGACTGCAGAGCTTGCGAGAGCAGGTGATCGCCGCAGAGGGCAAAAAGACGACGCAGCGCCCTTGATCGAGCCTTCGCTTTCTCTAACTCGCTGATAGAAATCTTGGCGAAATGACCGCCGGTCGTGACCACGACTCGCGAGTGGGTAGGTAAAAGTCCCCCGCTGATTACGCCTCCCACTGCTCCTTCCTGGCCAACCATAAGAGCGCGAATCTCCCGACCTTCTTCCGCGCCGACAATCAAGGAGACGATGCCAGTCCCGCAGGGAAAGTAGGAGTAATCGACATCATCAGCGGTATTGTAGAAGGTGGCGCCGGAGGGGATTTCCCCGTGCTCAAGGTGAGGTGCGAGCAGGTCGAAATCAGCGTCGTTCAGCAAGCGCAACAGCGCGTTTGACGGTCGCGACTTGAGGCCAGCAGCGGCGCTCCTACCTCCAATCATTAGCTTAAGTCCCATGCTACCTGGAACTGTCTAAATGGCTGTCGATGGAACCGTCGGTTCCAAAGTGCACATAATGCGCTCGGGGAAACCGAAAAACCGGTGGAAAGTAAGTTGAACCAAATGGCCGCTACCGGAATTTTAGACGTATGAGCAAGTTCGTGACCCTTCTCGTAGAGGATGACGCCCTCCAACGTGAGGTGCTGTCCGACGTTTTGCGCGCCGAGAAATACGAAGTTATCGAATGTGCCACGGGCGAAGCTGCGGAGCTGGTCGTGGCCACAACGGGAACCGAATTGCAGGCGTTGGTGACCGACCAGAATCTGGGCGGGGGCATGTCTGGAGCCGAACTCGCCGAGTATGCGCGCGAAAAATTCCCCCGCATGAATGTGATCCTCATGTCCGGGCAGGAAACGCCCAGACTGCCACCATCGGTGCTCTTTCTTCGGAAGCCCTTCCCTCCTCCGGCCCTACTCGCAGCAATCCGGAAGTCCGACCCGCTTACCGCACATTCTTGATCGGCCTCTTTCCTCATCGCAGCCCCTAGAAGCGTTACTTTGTGAACACTGATGTCCGGTGGCCGACCGTCGGCTCTATTTGCAGCCGGCCATTCCCACCTCCGAAGGCACTTGAATCGCTCCTCGTGACATCGAGGTTTGCCCCGCACCGGTGTCCCCGCTAAGTTGAGGCCAGGGGTAAGGACGCCAATGGAAATCCGAAGAAGGCGGGCGGTCGGAAGCTTACAATGGATCATGGTGGGCACCGTCCTTGTTCCAGTCCTCGGGTTTGCATATGCCGCATGGCAGCATTGGCATCGAGTAAAAGGCCTCGCCGATGAACGAATTCAACATGCCCTCGAGATCAACTACGAGCAATCCCAAAAGATTTTTCAGTCAATCGAGGTCCTGCTCTCAAGCGTAGACGAAATTACCCGGGGACGCACCGATCAAAGTTTGCGCTTGTATGAAGCCGAGTTACACAAACGCCTCCAGCTGCTCATTGGTGCGATACCGGACGTGCGGTCGATTTGGCTTTTTGATAACGAAGGAAGGCCTGTTGCCACCTCCCTCCTCTTACCCGCTCCTGATCTCAACAACTCAGATCGCGATTATTTTGTCGCCCAAAAAGACCCTAAGCAGGGGTTGTATATTGGACAGATTTTGATCCCACGGGTCGGGAGCGAGCCCTTCTTCTCCGTCAGCAGGAAGCGCTTCGATAGCTCAGGCGAGCCAGTGGGTGTTATCGCCGCGGTCATTTCTCCTGCCATCTTCGAGCGCTTCTACGCGCGCCTGGCACCTACACGTCAGCTAGCTACGCGATGATACGCGTCGACGGCGCGGTTCTTGCCCGTTATCCCGTCGCTGCCAGCCCAGGCTTGGTGCTGGCGGAGACCAGCGGATTTCGACGTACCATAAGTGCGAGCCCGCAGGGAGGCCGCTACGTGGCTATTTCTGGCGTCGACGGAATTGAGCGCACGTTCAACGTGCGGCGCCTCGGAGCGTATCCGGTCTATGTCACGTCAAGCCTGGAAGTGAGCGCGGTTCGCCGGGAGTTTGTTGATTGGGCGCTCCTGCAGCTCTCTATCGGCATACCACTCGTAGCGATGATGCTTGGGCTCGAGTTCATCGCGCTCCGCCGAACGGAAGAGTTGTATGCCGAAGGCATGCAGCGCCAAGCCGCAGAAAATCCGCTCCGCCAATCACAAAAAATGGAAGCGGTGGGCCAGCTAACTGGGGGCATAGCTCATGATTTTAACAACCTTCTGACCATCATCATCGGCAATCTCCAGACCTTAGCTCGCCAGCTGCCCGCCGATAGCAAGCTCCACCTCCGAGCAGAACACGCGCTCACGGGCGCGAATCGCGCTGCGGATCTGACACGCCGGCTCCTTGCTTTCTCGCGACGCCAGCCGCTTGACCCCAAACCAATAGACGCCAACGAAGTCATATCGAACGCGGCCAAGCTCCTCGCCCCTTCCCTGGGCGAGCGGATATCAATCGAGACCGTACGCAATGCTGGCTTGTGGATCACCGAAGCTGATCCAGCGGAGCTCGAGGCGGCCATCATAAACTTAGCCGTCAATTCGCGAGATGCGATGCCACTTTGTGGGAAAATC
>Ga0081540_1000596_pt1 | contig 34598 bp, 27 predicted proteins | sample TabmetS2T1R1_FD_71024 | JGI IMG/M metagenome (GOLD analysis project Ga0081540, IMG submission 71024) | Tabebuia heterophylla rhizosphere microbial communities from the University of Puerto Rico - S2T1R1 | ecosystem: Host-associated > Plants > Roots > Rhizosphere ...
CGGCCAGACCTTCGTCAACAACGCGTCGTTCGGCGCCTACGCCGAGGTCGTCGAGACCCCGGCCTACCGCGACGACAAGCTGAGCACGACGCTGAACACGCTTCCCGACCTGCTGCAAGGCCACCGCGGAGCGCGCCTGCACGTGCGGGCGGACGGCACGCAGATCGAGGCGCCGCAGGCGCTGCTGGTGGCCAACAATCCGTACGGAACCGGGGACCTGGCTGGCCTGGGCCGCCGCGCGCGGCTGGATCGCGGCATCCTGGGCGTGGTCGGCGTCACGGTGGATAGCGCCCGGCAGGCCACTGGCCTCCTCCGCGGCAGGCGTGCCGCCGGATTGAAGGTGCTGACCGCCGAGCAGATCGAGGTCACCGCCGACGAGCAGCAGGTCCCGGTCGGCGTAGACGGCGAGTCGATACTGATGTCGACGCCGGTGACCTGCACGATCTCCGCCCGCGCGCTCCGCGTCTGGGTGCCACGTGATCGCCCGGGCATCCCCCGGCCCAAATCCCCGGTGAACTGGGCCCGGCTGCGGCATCTCGCAGGCCCGGCCCGGCCGCAGGCATACCCGCCCAGGCACCGCATTGATCGGAGGTAGCGATATGGCCAGGAAAAAGAAGAAGAACCGGCATGACCAGGACGACGCGGAGGCGCGGGCGTCATCGCCTGTGGCCGGGGAGGCTGAAACCGGACCGCGCCCGAAGATGAAGCGCAAGGAATACGAACGCCAGATGAGGATCCTGCACGGTGAGCTGGTGGCCATGCAGGAGTGGGTGAAGGACTCCGGAGCCAAGATCTGCATCGTCTTCGAGGGACGCGACACCGCCGGCAAGGGAGGCACGATCAAGCGGATCACCGAGCGGGTCAGCCCGCGCGTGTTCCGGGTCGTCGCGCTACCCACCCCGACCGAGCGGGAGAAATCGCAGATGTACGTCCAGCGGTACATCCAGCACTTCCCGGCCGCCGGCGAGGTCGTGATCTTCGACCGCAGCTGGTACAACCGGGCGGGCGTGGAGCGGGTCATGGGCTTCTGCAAGCCGGAGGAGACCGAGCGGTTCCTCGAGCTAGCACCCGTCTGGGAGAAGTCCATGACCGATTCCGGGATCCTGCTGCTGAAGTACTGGCTGGAGGTCAGCCCCGAGGAGCAGACCCGGCGGCTGGAAAGCCGGATCAACGACCCGAGGAAGATCTGGAAGCTGTCCCCCATGGACTTGAGGTCCTACAGCCGCTGGTATGACTACTCCAGGGCCAGGGACGCGATGTTCGCCGCAACCGATACCGCGTGGGGTCCGTGGTATATCGCCGACGCCAACGACAAAAAGCGCGCCCGGCTCAACATCATCAGCCATCTGCTCGGCCAGGTCCCGTACAAACCGCTCGCCCACCGGGACATCAAGCTGCCCAGACGGCAGCCGGCCGGCGGCTACCAGCGGCCGGACCTGGCACTACGGCACATTCCGGAACCCTTCTAGGCGGTAAGCGTGCGGGCCGGCGGCCACGGCATGAAAAGCTGGGAAGAACCTATGCATCTCAGGGTTAGATCGGTCTATCCCGAGTGAAGAGGAAGGGATGAGCCCGTGGGCATCTGGTGGATGAGCATAGGGTCGCCGGACGGACTCCGATCCTTCGATCCCTTCCGCCTCGCCGACCTGGAGCACCGGATGTGGGTGGCCTACTACCTGCGTCGCTGGCCCCGCCTGCTGGCGGCATCGGTCAGGCTGCTCCGGCTGGGCTTCGGCGCCAACCTGCCGCGGATCCTGCAGGGTGCCTGGCTGATGCTGCGAGCCGTCCAGTTGTGGGCACCGTTCCCCGACAACGACCCCGACGGTGCCCAAGCCCGCATGCACGAGCTTTACGCACTGGTCAGGCTCCGCTTCGGCGAGCCCGCGGACCCGGCACAAGCAGCGAGCCTGGAGATCGACTGGTGGCGGGCACACCGGAAGCGCCAGTACGCGCTTCATCCCGCGGAGACGGGCGACGAACTGGTCGAGTCGGTAACCCGCTTGTACAGCCATCTTTTCGGCAAGACCGAGGCCATGGTCAGGCCGGCCGCCGTCCACCGGGTGCAGGCGATGGATCTGTCCGACCAGTGGGTCCGGGAGGGCTGCCCACCCGACAGCCCGCTGCTCCCGCTGGAGCGCGCCGCGCTGGTCCGTGCTTACGCCGCGCTGCTCGCCGCCGTCCACCACGAGGACCCCCGATAAGATAAGCGGCCCTCCGCATCCGCGGCATCGGACTGCTCGCGATGCTCAGCACGACCCGATCGGGAGGACCTCCGCGGTGGCGACAGCCGGTCCATCAGGCCGGCTACGGCCTGCCCCGTGCCCTCGCCGATCAGCGAGCCGACCACGACGTCGCCCGGGTAATGCACTCCGGTGTGCACCCGGGAGTATGCCACCGCCGCCGCCATGAACCGCAGCGCCACGCCGAGCCAGGGCTGGTCCCGGCCGATGGCCGCGGCGAAGGCGAACCCCGACGCGGCGTGACCGGACGGGAATGACGTGGAGTCCGGCATCCGCACATTCCGCCAGAGCGGGACCCCGACGCCAGCCCGGTCCGGCCGCTGGCGCGACCAGGCGGACTTCACCGCCAGGTTCACCAGCGCGGACGTGACGCCGATGGCCACCGTCCCCCGCACCGCGGCACGCCGGCCGGCCCTGCCACCCGCCACGCCGAGCCCAGCCGCGGTGGCCAGCCAGAGGCCGGAGTTATTGGCGGCGTTGGAGAGCCGGCGCAGCGGCTCGTCAAGTGAGGGGGTGGGGGTAGCCGCCACCGCGGAGAAGACCGCCCGGTCCAGCGCACCGAGCTCACGCAGCCCTCGGACGGCCCGCCGGCGAACCGGCCCGTCTCGTTGCGCGAGCCCCTTGGCCAGCTTCTCCGCGGCCGCATCGGCGGCACCAGCGGACGGGTCGCGGGGGCTGTCCCGTTTTGTCCTCAGCATCGAGGCTGTCACCTCCTTGCCTGCCGGCGTCGCGCCACGTACTTGCCGAGTTCCCACAACACCAGGAGGGCGAGGGCCGGAATCAGGGCCCAGCCGAACTGACGCAGGTTGAGCTGGGTCGTGCCCAGCAGGCGGTTGAACACGTCCATCTGGGTGACGAGCACGGCCAGGACAGCCTCGCCGAGAATGGCCCAGTTCATCTGCTTGCTGTCGAAAGTGGCGGTGGTCAGGACCGTGCCCGTCTCGCTGCGGCATTCCACCGCCGCCACGATCAGGCACAGCGCGAAGGCGGTGAACGCGATCGACTGCCCGATCTGGACACTGCCGAACAGGTGCTGGCCGACTGCGATCATGGACAGCAGGCCGATCGTGATAGCCAGCCCGGCCAGCCCGACCGTGATCATCACCCCGGTGGTGAGCACCGACTCACCCCGGGGGCGCGGCCTGCGGTCCATGAGGCCGGGACTGGCCCGGTCAAAGCCGAGGGCGAAGCCGAACGGGGCGTTGACGACGAAGTGGATCCACAGCACCTGGGGGGGCGTGAACGGCTCGCCGGCGGCGATGTTGAACAAGGTCGCGCCGAGGAAGGTCAGCACGAACACGACCAGCAGGACCAGGACGAAGCGGATGTACTTGGTCAGGTTGTCGTAAATCTTGCGGCCCTGCTCGACGGCGAACACGATGGTGGCGAAGTTGTCGTCGGACAGGATCATCCGGCCGGCGTTCTTCGCCACCTCGGTCCCGGTGCCCATGGCGATCCCGATGTCGGCCGCCTTGATGGCCGGGGCGTCGTTGACGCCGTCGCCGGTCATGGCGACGACGTCGCCCTTTTTCTTCAGCGTGTCGGCGAGCAGCACCTTGTGCTCGGGGGCGACCCGGCCCACCACCCCGATGCTGTCGATGCGGGCCAGTCGCTCGGACTCGGGCAGGGCGGCGAAGTCGGCGCCGAGGATGGCCTCGCCGCCGATGCCGACCTGCTTGGCGATGGCCGCACCGGTGGTGACGTCGTCGCCGGTCACCATGCGGACCCGGATATGCGCCGCCTGAGCACTGGCCACCGCGTCCCGGGACTCGTCCCGGGGTGGGTCGACCATCCCGACCAGGCTGGTCAGCTGCAACTCGGTCACGTAGCCGAGCAAGTCACCGTCGGGGTCGAAGGCGTCCCGGTCGAGGTCCCGCACAGCGGCGGCCATGACCCGCCGCCCCTCGCCCTCCATTCGTTCCATGTGGGCCCGGTGCTGCTCACTCAAGCCCGCATCCCACGCGATGACCGCGCCGCCGCACAGGGCGGTGGCGGCGCGGTCCATCACGGCCGGCGCCGCGCCCTTGACGAAGCACCGTACGACCGGCCGCCCAGCAGCATCGGTGGCCGTGTGGAAGGTGGCCATCAGCTTGTAGGTCGGGTCGAACGGCAGCGTGGCCAGCCGGGGCAGCCGCTCGCGGGTCTCGTCGATGTCCACTCCGGCCTTGTAGCCCAGCACGAGCAGCGCGCCCTCGGTGGGATCGCCGACAACCTTGCCGTCCACGAGCTTGGCGTCGCTGGCCATCAGGTAGGGCAGGATCGAGTCCTCGATGTCGGTCGCAGCGCCAGCCGCGTGATGGACCTGGCCGTCCAGGCCGTAGCCGATCCCGGAGATCGTATAGCGGTCGGTCTGGTTCACGACCTCGACGGCGGTCATCTGGTTCATCGTCAAGGTGCCGGTCTTGTCGGAGTTGATCGCCGAGGTGAACCCCAGCGTCTCGACCGAAGGCAGGTCCTTCACGATGGCGTTTCGCTTGGCCAGGTCGACACCGCCGATGGACAAGATGGTCTGGGTCACGGTGGGCAGCGCTTCGGGGATGGCCGCGATCGCCAGCGAGACGGCGCTGACGAACAGCGCGTCCCACGCCTGGCCGCGGGCCCGGCCCAGCGCGAACATCACGATCATCGTGAGCCCGGCCGCCGCCGCGATCCACAGGGTGAGCCGGTTGAGCTCCCTGGTCAGGGGGGACTCCTCCTTGGCCGTGGCGGCCAGCATGCCGGAGATCTTGCCGAGCTCGGTACCGGCCCCGGTAGCGGTGACGATCAGGGTTGCGCTGCCGTGCGTGACCGGCGTGTTCATGAACGCCATGTTCGTCTGCTCACCCGGGCCCAGTTGGTCACCGGACAGCGTCTCGGCGTCCTTGGCGGCGGGGACGCTCTCCCCGGTCAGCGCCGACTCGTCGATCTGCAGCGCGCTGGCCTCGACGATGCGCCCGTCGGCCGGGACCTGGTCCCCGGCGGAGATGAGCACCACGTCGCCGACGACCAGTTCCTCGGCGGGGATCTGCGCCTCGGTCCCGTCCCGCCGCACCCGGGCGGTCGCCTTCATCATCGACTTGAGGGCGTTCATGGCGCTTTCCGCCTTGCCCTCCTGCCGCATCCCGACCACGGCGTTCAGCACCGTCAGCAGTATCAGCAGGACCGCGGTGCTCCACTCCTTGATCAGCAAGGACACCACCGCGGCGGCGACCAGGATGATCTGCATGTAGCTGCGGTACTCTTCGAGGAACCGGCGCCAGCCCGGCCTGGGCTTCTCCTCCGGCAGCGAGTTCGGACCGTTCTTGGCCAGCAGATCCGCCGCCCGAGCCGCCGACAATCCCTCGGCCGGGTCCACCCCGGCGGCCGCGGTTACTTCTTCCGGCGTGCATGCGTACCAGTTCCGGCCCGCCGCAGCGGGCCGGCCCGCGGTTTCAGTCTGGACAGCCATACAGTGCCTCCGACCTGCTAGGCCTCATCAGCGGGTAGCACTTCGGCTGCTTCGGTCTCGCCCATGGGCGCTGCGCCTTCGCTGACGAGGTCATGCTCCCGTTCCTGCCGGGCCCGGCTTCCTGATACTGGCCGGGCGCTCTGGTCCGGTCATCACCCAACCGAGGGTGATTCCCGCGGCCTCAGAGCAGGCGGAGGTCGACGGCCCGCTCGAGGGCCTCCGAGCGAGACGCCACCCCGAGTTTCTGATAGATCGACCGGAGATGGGTCTTCACCGTGTTGCGCGAAACGTAGAGCGTGTCCGCGATCTGCAGGTAGGTGCTGGTCGGCAGCAGCGTGAGGATGCGCTGCTCGGCCGCTGTCAGCGGCTCGGTCAGCGGCCGGCTGGACGCCGCGCGGCCGGGCCGGGCGGCGCGTACCTCGAGCGCCGCGGCGACCAGCTGCCCGGTGAACGGGTCGGGCCGCAACTGGGCCGCGTGCTCGACCACGTACCCGGTCACCTGCGGTGCCGTGGTGACAACGGTGTTGATGAAGCCCTGATCGCGGGCTGCGTGCAGCACGCCGCCGAGCAGGCCCGCCGCCGCGGGATCGTCACGCTCGATCGCCGCGGCGGCCAGCAGTATCTGGCGCACCAGCGCCTGGCGTGGCGTCAGGTCGCCCAGGGCCGCTGCCTGCAGGTGCTCGTGCACGGCGTGAAGATCACCGGCGGCCAGCGCGATGGTGGCCAGCAGCAGGCCGCGGCGGGTGGCGGGCAGCTGGCGGGCCAGCTCGGCCGGGGCTAGCGGGTCGCCGAGCGACAGGCGCAGCACCGCCTCCTGCTCGTCGGCCCGCGCCAGCAGCGCCGGGCTGCCGCCGGTCACGACCTGACGGGCCGCCTGGATGGTGGTCAGCGCGTCGTGGATCTGCCCGCGGGCCGCCCAGATCCGCGCCCGGTCCAGCAGCGCCAGGAATTCGAAGAGCGGCCGGCGCTGCTCGGTTATCGAGAGCACTTGTTCGGTGAGGTGCTCTGCGGTGTCGAGGTCGCGGCGTTCCAGCGCGAGGCCGGCCAGCGTGCGCAGAATGTCGGTGGCGAAGAAGTGCTGGCCGAATCCCAGCCGCCGTGCATCGGCATCGGCGGCCCTGGCCGTATCGGCGGCCTCAGCCAGACGGCCCGACTCGAACTGGGCCAGCGCCAGCGAACCCGGCACCATGACAAGCCGGGCCGGTTCGGTGACCTCGGGGGTCGCCAGAGCCGCGGCGGCCTCGCGCTCGACCGCCGGGAAGTCATCCAGGCAGCTGTACACGCGGGTGAGGATCAGCGGGACGGCTGCGTTCCATTCGTCGGTGAGCTGCGTCCGCTCCTGGATAGCCCGCGCGGCCCGGGCCGCGCGCACCGATTTTTCCAGCTGACCGGCCACCCCGTAGCGGAACGACTGAAACGCCGCGAACCGGGCGGCCAGCTTCGACTCGGCTGGAATCGTCCCGGCGCGCTCGAGCAGGTCAAGATACTCGCCACCGCGAACCGTGTCACCCGACAACAGCAGCTCGGCGGCCAGGCCCAGCAGCCGTTCCGGGGTCTCTACCAGTGGTGAGGGATCGACCATGGCCAGCATCAGCGGCTCCAGCGCCACCGGGGAATGCAGGAAGTCAGACACTACCCTGTCCTGCAGGAGCGCCAGCGCCCGGTCGGGGTGCCGCGCCGCCAGGTAATGGTAGGCGGCGCGCCGGGTGTCCCCTGTCGCCTCGAACCATTCGGCCGCCTGCAGCTGAAGCGCCTTTTCGCGGCCTGGGTCCCTGGCCCGCAGCTCGGCGCGCAGCACCTGGCGTACCAGACGGTGATACCGGAAGCTGCTCCGCTCATCGTCAAGGGCCACCAGGAACAGGTGCGCAGTGTCGATGGCGCGCAGCAGCGCCGCCGCGTCCTGCCGCCCGGTGACGGCGGCGCACGCGTCCGCGGTCAGGACCCCTACCAGGATGGAGGAGTCGAGCATGAACTGGGCCATCTCAGGCGGCTGCTGGTCGAGGACCTCGGAGACGAAGTACGCCGCGATCGCATGTCCGCGGACCTCCAGCACCCGGGCCAGCCGCGCCGGATCCGTGGTGCCGCGCAGCGACAGCGCCGCCATCTGCAGGACCGCGGGCCACCCCTCGCTTCGCTGATGGAGCAGCGCCAGGTCAGCATCGGATATCCGGACACCGAAGTTCGCCAGCAGGTCACGGCTCTCGTCGAGGGAGAAATACAGGTCACGGTCGCGGATCTCCTCCAGCTGGCCTGACATCCGCAGTCGGTGCTGCCGCAGCGGAGGGTCGAAGCGGCTGGCCAGTACCAGCTGGACGGTCTCGGCTGGCCAGCGCTCGACGAGATCGGTCATGTCCGGAGCCGCCGCGGCGGCCGCGAAATGGAAGTCGTCCACGATGATCGCCGAGCCCGCGGGCAGCGTGGCGGCATCATTGGCGACCGACGCGATGACATCGGCCGACATCTTCCCATCCATCGCGAGCAGGTTGGCGGCATCGGCGCCGAACCCCGGCTCGATGGCCCGGGGCGCCTCGATGAAACCGGCCCAGAACCGGACCGGGTCCGCGTCGCCCCGGTCACACGACAGCCAGGCGGTCGCGCCGGGTGGCCGCGCCGCGGCCCAGTCCGCCAGCAGCACGCTCTTGCCCGCCCCCGCCGACCCCACCACCACCGTCAGCCGCTGACCCGACCCCGCGGCCAGCCGGTCATGCAGCACCTTCCTGGAGATGAGCGTGTCAGGCAGCGCCGGAGGCCGGAACTTCGTCAGCGCGAACCGCGTGCTCCGCGAGGAACCGTGTCCAGCTATCGTGCCCTCCGCCATTGAATCCTGGTTCCCGGGCCAGGCCGTGCCCAAATCTGTGCTCTGTTCTGGAGCGGTCCCCAGGTCTGCCGGCGGGGGTCCGACCATCGTGATACGCGTAACTATTGGACCACGGCGCCGGGTGCGGGGACATCACCCGCCGCGGGGGAATCCGGCTGCCGAATCTCGGATCACCCCCCAAAGGGCGATTACGGAGAACCGAACGCGCGGCATGCTGGCTACAACCATTGACCAGAGCGAGAGGCCCGGGAGGCGTGACCCGGTGCGAGCACAGACATATGAGATCACTTTCCTCGGGCAGGCGGGCACCACGCTCAGCGCGGAGTTCGACGACTGCGAAGTCACCATCGGGCCCGGCACCACCACCCTCCGGGCCGAACTGCCGGATCGGGGCGCCCTGTCCGGCCTGATCGAGCGGATCAACAGCCTGGGGCTCGACGTCATCGACGTGAGCCTGGTGGCCCCGTCGGCCGGGCGGTAACCGGCCCGCCGGAAGCGGCCACCGCGACACGGTCACCACCCTCATGGACCGGTCAGGTCATCAGGGATGACGATGTCCCGCTTCTGGATCTTGCCGGTCGGGCCCTTGGGCAGCGCGTCCATGATCCACACGTGGCGCGGGTACTTGTACGCCGCGACCTGGCCCTTGACGTGGTCGCGCAGTTCGGCGGCGGTGGCGGCGGCACCCGGCTTGAGGGCCACCGCGGCGCCGACCTCCTCCCCCAGGGCCGGGTGGGGCAGGCCGATCACGGCGGCCTCGGCGACCGCGGGATGCTCGTAGAGCACCTCCTCGATCTCCCGCGGGTAGACGTTGTAGCCGCCGCGGATGATCATGTCCTTTTTCCGGTCCACGATGTAGAAGTAGCCGTCCTCGTCCACGCGGGCCAGGTCACCGGTGTGGAACCAGCCGTCGCGGACCGCCTCGGCGGTGGCTTCGGGGCGGTGCCAGTAGCCCTTCATCACGTTCGGCCCGCGGATTGCGATTTCGCCCACCTCTCCCTGCGGCACCTCGTGGCCTTCGCCGTCCACGACGCGCATCTGGACGTCCCGGATGGGCGTGCCGATCGAGCCGGGCTTCTGCTCACGGTCGGGGTGGTTGAACGAGGCGACCGGCGAGGTTTCGGACAGCCCGTAACCCTCGAGCACCGGGACGCCGAACGCCTCCTCGAATCCGCGCAGCACCTCGACCGGCAGGGCGGCGCCGCCGGAGATGCACATCCGCAGCGAGGAGGTGTCGTAGTCCGCGCGGTCGCCCTGGTGCAGCAGCGCCACGTACATGGTCGGCACGCCCTCGAAGACGGTGACCCGGTGGCCGGCGATGATCCGCAGCGCGTGCCCGGCGTCGAACCGCGGCAGCAGGGTCAGGCACGCCCCGGACGCCACCGCCACGTTGAGCGCGGCCGTCTGCCCGAACACGTGGAACAGCGGAAGGCCGCCGAAGATGACGTCGTCCGGGTGTGCCTGAACGATGTCGGCGCACGTCACCGCGGTGTTGCTGATGAGGTTGCCGTGAGTGAGCTCGGCGCCCTTCGGCTGACCCGTCGTGCCCGAGGTGTAGAGGATCACCGCGGTGTCCTCGTCGTCGGCGTCCGCGACCTGGTCCTCCGCGGCGGCCGAGGCGAGCAGGTCGGGGAAGCCGACCGCGTCCACGACGATGGGCTCGGCCCCGGCCTGCTCGGCGCCGGCCCGGGCCTGGTCCGCGAACGCATGCCAGGCGAACATAAGCCCGGCCCCGGAGTCGCCGAGGTAATAGGCGACTTCCCGGGCTTTGAGCAGCGGGTTCATCGGGACGACGACACCACCGGCGCGCAGGACGCCGTAATACACCACGGGAACCTCGGCCACGTTGGGCATCATGATGCCGACCCGGTCGCCGGGCTTGAGGCCACGCTCGTGCAGCAGCCCGGCCACCCGGGCGCTCGCCTCGTCCAGGGCCCGGTAGGTCATCGCCGCGTTGTCCACCCGCACGGCCACCTGTCCGGCGTGGGCCCGGGTGGTGTCCGTCAGGTTCCTGGCCAGGTTCGTCATCTGCTCATTGTCCGGCCGCAGGCCCGGGCGGTCCTCGGGCCGCGGTACCAAGGAAGCGGCGTATCCTCGTGTCGCCGGCACGTTCATCCCGAAGGCGTCACTGCCTAGCGTCGTAAGCCATGGAGTTCGACGTCCTGATCGAGATCCCGCGGGGCAGCCGGAACAAGTACGAGGTCGACCACCACAGCGGGCTGATCCGCCTGGACCGGACGCTGTTCACCGCGACCCAGTACCCGGCCGACTACGGCTTCATACCGGACACCCTGGGCGAGGACGGCGACCCGCTCGACGCGATGGTGCTGGTCCAGGAGCCCACGTTCCCCGGCTGCCTGATCCGCAGCCGCCCGGTCGGGATGTTCCGCATGACCGACGAGAAGGGCGGCGACGACAAGGTCATCTGCGTGCCCGCGGGCGACCCGCGGCAGGAGAACCTGCGCGAGCTCGAGGACATACCCGAGTTCTACCGGCTGGAGATCCACCACTTCTTCAGCGTGTACAAGGCGCTGGAGCCGGGCAAGGGCGTCCGGGACACGGCCTGGGCCGACCGCGACGCCGCCGAGGCCGAAGTCGTAGCGTCCCGGCGCCGCCTGCGTGAAACCCAGGAGCCAGGGACCACGTAACGGCGATGCTAGATCTGCCCGATCGGCTGGCGCTTCTCGGACTGGAACACGTCTTCGGTGCGGCCGGATGCCCAGTAGCCCGACAGGGACAGCTGGTCACCGTCGCCGAGGCGGGCTTTGAGAGCCGAGCGGACCGCTTTCATTGACTCCCGCTCCCCGTGGGCGAACACGTCGGCCCGACCGGAGAGCCAGGGCCCGGCCAGCAGCGCGTCGGCGAGCAGCCGGGGCTGGCTACCGGGCTGGGGCCGGTGCAGCCAGATGACCTCCATGCCGCTGGGCAGCGCCGCGTCGAGGTACTCGCCGGGGTCGCACGTTTCGAGATAGGCGAGGCCGCGCGCATCGCCGGGCAGCGCCTCCAGGGCGGAGCAGATTGCGGGCAGAGCCGACTCGTCCCCGGCGAACAGGTGCCAGTCGCGGCCCGGATCGGGATGGTAGGCACCGCCGGCACCGGACAGGGTGAGGATGTCGCCGGGCTCCGCGTGCGCCGCCCACGGCGCGGCGATCCCCTCGTCCCCGTGCACCACGAAGTCGATCGCGAGCTGCTGGCGCTGCACGTCGGCCCGTCGCAGCGTGTATGTGCGGGTCACCGGCTGCTGGTCAGGCGGGAGCGACTCCCGCAGGGCCGCCAGGTCGTAGGGTGGCGTGAGGCCCAGGCCCGGGTCGACGAAGATGATCTTCGCGTACTTGTCGGTGAACTCGTTCATGCGCAACGCATCGAACCCGGGGCCGCCGGCGGTGATCCGTACCGTGTGCGGGCTGAGCCACTCCCGGTCCAGCACGGCGAGAACCGCCTGCGGGCGGGCCGGCCGGGCGCGGGACGCCAGGTTGGTCGTTGATTCGCTCATCATTACCTCTCTGCTGAACAGGCCAGGCGGCGCGCAGGCAGGGGTATGTGTGACCAGCCGCGCCGACCTGCTAGCTTAGGTTAGCCTTACCTAACTGTCCAGGATCGGCCGTCAGTCACCGCCATGAGGATCGTCAGGTTAGGCGAAGGCTCCGATGCCGGTGATGGCGCGGCCGACGATGAGCGTCTGCATGGTCTCGGTGCCCTCGAAGGTGTGGATGGCCTCCATGTCCACCATGTGCCGCATGACCTGGTAGTCGAGCAGGATGCCGTTGCCGCCGAGCATGTCGCGCGCCTCGGCGGTGATGGCGCGGGCCTTGCGGGTGTTGTGCATCTTGGCCAGCCCGGCCACGGTGGGGGTCAGCCGTCCGGCCTCGGCCAGGCGGCCGATCTGCAGGCAGTACAGCTGCATCGCGGTCAGGTCCGCCAGCATCGACACCAGCCGCTGCTGGATGATCTGGAAGCTGGCCAGCGGCTCGCCGAACTGCCGCCGCTCCTGCGCGTACCGCAAGGCGGCGTCGTAGGCGGCGGTGGCGTGGCCCAGCGCTCCCCAGGCGCAGGTGCTCCGGGTGGTGGCCAGGATCCGGGTGGTGTCCTTGAACGAGCGCGCGCCGGGCAGCCGGTTCTCGGCTGGCACCCGCACGTTCTCGAGCGTGATCTCGGCCTGCCACACCGAACGCAGCGACACCTTGCCCTCGATGACCCGGGCCTCGTAGCCCGGCGATCCCTTCTCCACGACGAACCCGTTCACCTGGCCGTCCTCGGTGTTGCGGGCCCAGACGACGACCAGGTCGGCCACGCTGCCCAGGCCGATCCACCGTTTGCGGCCGTTCAGCACCCAGTGGTCTCCGTCCCGGCGCGCCGAGGTTTCCAGGGCGACCGAGTCCGAGCCGTGTTCCGGCTCGGTCAGGGCGAACGCGCCGAGCTTGTCCATGGCGGCCATGGCTGGCAGCCAGCGTTCCTTCTGCTCTTCCGAGCCGCACATCGCGATCGACATCATGGCCAGGCCCGCGTGCACGCCGAGGAACACGCCGAGGCTGCCGTCACCGCGGTGCAATTCCATCGTGACCAGCCCGCACGCAATCGGGCTCATCCCGGCGGATCCGTAGCCCTTGATGTCCTCGCCGACGATGCCGAGCTCGGGCAGCCGCTTGACCAGCGGCCAGCAGATCTCGGCCCGTTCCCAGTACGGGCCGACGACCGGCACGACCTCCTCGTCGACGAACCGCCGGACGGCGATGAAGTGCTCCCATTGCTCGTCGGTGAACTGCTCGCGGACGGAAAAGAAGTCCGTCCCGAGGGATTCGCCGAGGTGCGCGCTCGTCGCCTGCGTCATGTCTGGCTCCCCTCCGCGGTGAGGTCGGTATCGAGGAACGCCTCCACGGCCGAGGCGAGTCGCTCGGCGTCCGCGGCCAGCTCGAGGTGGCCGCCGTGGTAGACGTGCAGCTGGCTCCGCGGGATCAGCCGGTGCATGATCCGCGCGTTGACCAGCGGGATGATCGGGTCGTCGTCACCGGCCAGGATCAGGGTAGGCGGCCGCAGCTTCGGCAGCCGCGGCAGGCTGGTCCAGCCGAGGATGGAGACCAGCTGGTAGAAGTAGCCCCGGGCCGGGCCGAGGCGGGTGGTGGCGTGCAGCAGGTCACGGGCCACGTGCGGGTTTTCCCGCGCGCTGCCGCCGTACAGCTCGCCGGCGACGCGGGCCGCGTAGGCCGGGTCCCGGTGGCGCCGCGGCGTGAGCATGCGCACCAGAACGCGCGGATGCCCGGGGACCATGAGCGCGCCCGGCGCGGTCGCCACCAGCACCAGGCGGCGCACCCGGTCCGGGCGGCTCAGCGCGAACTGCTGCGCCAATCCGCCACCCCAGGAGATGCCCAGCACGTCGGCCTGGGCGTAGCCGAGCTGGTCGAGCAGGCCGGCCAGCAGGGACGGCAGCGTGGCCAGGTGATAGGGCACGACGGGGGCCGGCGAGCCGCCGACGCCAGGCATGTCAAACCGGATGACCGAACGGCGCGGGTCGATCGCGTCGACGAACGGCTGGAGCAGCTCCAGGCTGGCGCCGATCCCGTTGCACAGCAGCAGCGGCGGCCGACCGGGGTCTCCCTCCCGCACCGCGACACGGATAGACCGGCCGCCGATTCTCAGAACCCTCATCCGCTCGGCCGACCCGGCTCGTCGCAGTCGGCCCAGGATCCGGTCAACGGTCATAGATATAGGTTCCCGGCGCCTCGGAGACCGGCATCAGCCCGCCGCCGCCCAGTTCTCCGGGAGCGGCCTTCTCCTCGCCGCAGCGCTCGGTCAGCCAGCCCGCGTAATCCGGCCACCAGGACCCGTGGCAGGCCTCCGCCAGGCGCAGCCACTCCTGGGGGTCTTCCGGGCATTCCTTGGCCTGCTGGTACCTGGCCTTGTCGTTGCCCGGCGGATTGACCATCGCGGCGACGTGCCCGCTGGTCGACAGCAGGAACCGGGGCCGGCCGCCCAGCAGCTGGGTGGACCGGTAGCAGCTTTGCCAGGGGCAGATGTGGTCGGTGATCCCGGCGACGACGTAGCTGTCCCGGTCGACCGCGGCCAGGTCCACCGGTGAGCCGAGCATGGTCGCGGCGCCGGGCGTGACCAGTGCGTTGGCCGCGCCCAGCTCGAGGAAGTCCCGGTGCAGGCCCGCGGTCATCCGGGTGGTGTCCGCGTTCCAGAACAGGATGTCGAAGGCCGGCGGCTTCTTGCCGAGCAGGTAGTTGTTGACCCAGTAGTTCCAGATCAGGTCGTTCGGCCGCAGCCAGGCGAAGACCTCGGCCAGCGACCGGCCGTCCAGGTAGCCGCGGGCCCGGGACGCGGCCTCGGCCACCCGCGCGGTCCGTTCGTCGATGACGGCGCTGGCCAGGCCCGCGTGCGCCTGGTCGAGCACGGTGACCATGAGGGTGAGCGCGGCGATCCGGTCCTGCTGGCCGGCGTGTGCCAGGTGCCCGGCCACCATCGCGGCGATGATGCCGCCGGAGCAGGCCCCGGCGAGCGCGGTCTGCTCGCTTCCGGTGATCCGCGCCGTCGCGTCCATGGCGTCCACGACGGCCTGACCGTACGTGTCGAGATCCCATTTGGCGTGCCGGGCGTCCGGGTTCCGCCAGGAGATCATGAACACCTGCAGGCCCTGGCCGACCAGGTACTCCACCATGCTCCGGTTCGGCGCCAGGTCCATGACGTAGAACTTGTTGATCACCGGCGGCACGATCAGCAGCGGGACCTGCCGGACCGCCTGGGTAGCCGGGCGGTACTGGATCAGCTCGAACACCGGGGTCCGCAAGACCACCGACCCGGGCGTGACGGCCAGGTCCACCCCGACTTCGAACGCGTCCGGCTCGACCATGGACGGCACCCGCGGCGGGACCGCCATGTCGGCGGCGAAATTCCGCAGGCCCGTCAGGCCGCTCTTGCCACCGGTGTCAACGGCGGCCTTGACCGCGGCCGGATTCAGCAGCGGGTTGTTGCTCGGGGCCAGCGCGTCGATCATATTGGTCAGCACGAACCCGACCCGTTCGGCATCTTTCTCGTCCAGCCCGGCCTCGGCCACCACGCCCTCGGCGGCCTGCGCGGCGGCCAGGTACGCCTGCATCGCCCGGCGCAGCAGCGGGTTGCCCGCCCAGCCCGGGTCGGCGAACCGGCGGTCCCGCCGGGACGGCTGCACCTGGGACCGGCCCACGGTGATGCGGGCCAGCTCGCCGGCCAGCTGCCGCCCCCGCCCGGCGACCAGCCCGGGCCTGCCGGCCAGCGCCGCGGCCAGCCGCAGGCCGGCGCCGCCCGGGTTCACCCGGCGCAGCATCCCGGTAGCCGCGTCGGCGAGCAGCAGGTCCAGCGGCGCCGCCGCGGCATCGGCCGCGGCATCGGCCGCGGCTGGTCCGGTCGAATCGGCGTCAGCGCTCATTATTAGATGAGCGTATGGGGCCCGGGCCCGTTCGGCCATTGGTCGCTGGTCACGAATCCGGGACCGCTCATGGTTCCGCGGGTACATCCCGGCACCGCCCAGGGCCGCATGTGTAAGAATCCGCAGGTGGACATCGATGGTCCCGCGGTCGCCGAGTTGATGGCCGATGTCGCCACGGCGGTGAGCCGCCGGGCCGCTGCGGTATCCGGACAGGTCTACGACGTGATCCTGCGGGATATCCCGGAGCTGCGCGACGACCAGGCGGTGCTCGCCCTGCTCGCCTCGAGCGTCCACAGCAACGTCGGCACCTGCCTGCAGATCATGCAGCACCAGATCGACCTCAGCGCCGTGCAGGCTCCGGCCGCGGCCCTGGAATACGCGCGCCGGCGGGCACAGCGCGGCACGTCGCTGACCGCGCTGCTGCGCGCCTACCGGCTCGGGCACACCTGCTTCTCCGACTGGCTCCTCAACGAACTGGCCCGGCAGACCGATGACGCCGCGATGCTGACCGCCGCCACGCTGGGCATGTCCAAGATCGTGGCCGGGTACGTCGACCAGACCTCCGAGGAGATCGTCGCGGCCTACACCCGCGAACGGGAGAACTGGCTGCGGAACCGCAGCGCCGCGCGGGCCGCCCGGGTCCGCGACCTGCTGTCGGGCCGGCGGATCAACGCGAGCGCGACGGAGGCCACCCTGGGCTACCGGCTGCGCCAGTACCACGTGGGCCTGGTCTGCTGGACGGTCGACGCGACAGCCGGCGTCGACGACATCACCCGGCTTGAGCACGCGATCAGCCATGTCGCGGGGAAGGCGGACTGCACCGCTGATCCCGTATTCCTGCCGCGCGACGAATCGAGCGCGTGGGCCTGGCTGCCGCTGGGGATCCGGGACACGTTCGACGCTGCGGAGGCCAGCACGGCCGGGGCGGACGCCGACATACATTTCGCCTTCGGCGACGCGGCCAAGGGCGCGACCGGGTTCCGTATCACCCACCAGCAGGCCATCGCCGCCCAGGCGGTCGCATTGGCCGCGGGATCCCCGCCCCCGCGGGCGGTAACGTTCGGCGAGGTCGCACCGGTGGCAATGATGCTCGGCTCCGCCGACCTGCTGCGGGCCTGGGTGCTCAGCACGCTGGGCGGCCTGGCCACCGACGACGAGCACCAGGCGCGCCTGCGCGACACCCTGCTGACCTTCCTGCAGTCCGGGGGCAGCTACAAGACGACGGCCGAACGGCTGATGCTGCACAAGAACACGGTCCAGTACCGGATCCGCAAGGCCGAGGAGAGCCTCGGCCGGCCGGTGGGCGAGCACCAGCACGACGTGGAACTCGCGCTGCGGGCCAGCCGCTGGCTGGGCTCGTCCGTGCTGCAGCCGGCCCGAGAACGATAACCCCTTGACTGATTAGACCTGTCTGTCTAATGTCGGAACTGTACAGACCCGTCTACTCAATTAGGGTGGGTATCAGACATGACGACGCGCTTCGCCGCAGGGCCCAGAGCAGGCATCGCGCAGGCCGCGCAGGCCCTCCCGCCTGACCCGTTCGCGCGCCGGCCTTGGCTACGCGGGCACGGGCGCCGGCGGCTGTCCGGGCGGCCGGCCGTCTTCGTGCTGGCCTCGCTGATCGTGGCGCTGCTGGCCTCGTCCGCCGCCCCCACCCCGCTGTACGCGATCTACCAGGCGCAATGGCACTTCACGCCGATCACCACCACGGTGGTGTTCGGCGTGTACGCGCTGGCGGTGCTGGCCGCCCTGCTGACCCTGGGCAAGCTGTCCGACCACGTCGGTCGCCGGCCGGTGCTGCTGACCGCGCTCGCCGTGCACGCGGGGTCGCTGGTGATCTTCGCCACCGCCACCGGGGTGCCCGAGCTGCTGGCGGCCCGGGTGGTCCAGGGCCTGTCCACCGGCGCGGCGCTGGGCGCGATCGGCGCGGCCATGCTGGACATGGACCGCGAGCTCGGCACCTTCGCCAACGCGGTGGCGCCGGGCATGGGCAGCGCGACGGGCGCGATCGTGTCCGCGCTGGCGATCCGTTTCCTGCCTGACCCCACCCACCTCATCTACCTGGCCCTGATCGGCGTGCTGGCCCTGCAGGCGACCGCGATCGCCGCGATGCGCGAGACCGTCACCCGGGCGCCGGGCGCGCTGGCCAGCCTGCGGCCGGAGATCACCCTGCCGCGGGCGCTGCGGGGCCCGGTGCTGACCGCCGTGCCCGTGCTGTTCGCGGTGTGGGCGCTGGCCGGGCTGTACGGCGCGCTCGGCCCGGCGCTGGTGCACGCGCTGACCGGCTCGGGCAACGTGGTGCTGGGCGCCCTGAGCCTGTTCGTGCTGGCCGGCTCGGCCGTCGTCGCGACCATCGCGCTGCGCCGGGCCGCGGCCCGGACGGTGATGCTGGCCGGCATCGCGGCCCTGATCACCGGCGTGGCCGTAACTGTCGCGGCCGTGAGCCTGGGCTCCGTGGCGGTCTTCTTCGCGGGCTCCGCGATCGCCGGCGCCGGGTTCGGCAGCGGCTTCCAGGGCGGCATCCGGATGGTGGTCCCGCTGGCCGCGGCGCACCAGCGGGCCGGCCTGGTCTCGCTGCTCTATGTGGTGTCCTACCTCGGGCTGGGCGTGCCCGCCGTGCTGGCCGGGTTCGGCGTGGTGCACGGCGGGGGGCTGCTCCCCGCCACCCGCTACTACGGTGCCGCGGTGATCGCGCTGGCCGCGCTGGCCCTGTTCGGCCTGCTGAAGAACCGGCCCGGCCGCGCCGAGCCCGCCGCCCCTGCGCATACGATAGACAAGTCTGTCTAGGAAGGTGGCCATCGCCATGGCTGTCAAGGAAGCGAGCACATCCCGGCCGTCGGCGCGCGAGCGGCTGCTGGCCGCGGCCAACGAGCTGTTCTACAACGAGGGCGTGCACACGGTCGGCATCGACCGCGTTATCGAGCAGGCCGGCGTGGCCAAGGCCTCCCTGTACAACACGTTCGGCAGCAAGGACGAGCTGGTCCGCGCCTACCTCCAGGCCCGCCACGCCAGCGTCACCCAGCGCATCATGCAGGCGGTGGACCGCTACGACACCCCGCGCGAGCGCCTGCTGGCCGTGTTCGAAGGCCAGGGCGACCTGTTCGCCCAGCCGGACTACCGCGGCTGCGCGTTCGCCCGGGCCAGCGCGGAATCCCATCCCGGGGACCCGGCCGAGCGGGCCGCCGAAGGTTACCGCCGCTGGGTGCGTGACCTGCTAACCGAGCTGGCGGCACAGGCCGGCGCAGCGGAGCCCGATGTCCTGGGCCGCCAGCTGCACCTGCTCTACGACGGCAGCGGCCAGTCCGCGCGGATGGACCACGACCCCGCCGCGGCCGCCGTCGCCCGCGCCGCCGCGGCCGACCTGCTCGACGCGGCCCTGGCCCGCGGGACGGCGACCCGGAGCTGAGGGCCACCTGTCCATCCGGAGACCGTCACGAGTCGGTCATGTATACCGTACGTCCAAATGTCAGCGTTGAATTGACCACTTCGTCTCATATTTACGCTGGATACTAGATGTTCGGCGTACAAAGTCGCAGGATGCTAACTAGCTGTCTCCATTGATCGGGGCGCATGTGACACCTGCGACACGCGTGGTCCCCCGCAGCAGGAAACCCGAGGAACTTCTGCCGACCGGGGCTCCGCTGACATTGGTGGATGCCGACGGCCGGGCCGTCCCGTCCGCCGGCCTGGCCATGCCCGGCGACGAGGCGCTCCTCGCCTTGCACCGCAAGATGGTGCTGGCCCGACGCTTCGACACTCAGGCAACGGCCCTCACCAGGCAGGGGCGGCTGGCCGTGTATCCGTCAGCCCGCGGCCAGGAAGCGGGCGAGGTGGGCGCGGTGCTCGCGCTCCGCCCGCAGGACTGGCTGTTCCCGACCTACCGCGACACCATGGCCGTGGTCTGCCGGGGCGCAGATCCCGTCGAGGTGCTCTCGCTGCTGCGCGGGGACTGGCACTGCGGGTATGACCCCTACGAGTACCGCGTCGCCCCCCAGTGCACGCCGCTGGCAACCAATACCCTGCACGCTGTCGGCGTGGCCCACGCGGCCAAGCTCAAGGGCGAGGACGCGGTCGCCCTGGTCATGCTCGGCGACGGCGCGACCAGCGAGGGGGACACCCACGCCGCGCTGAACTTCGCCGCGGTCTGGCAGGCACCGGTGGTGTTCTTCGTGCAGAACAACGGCTATGCGATCAGCGTTCCGCTGTCCAAGCAGACCGCCGCCCCCTCCCTGGCTCACAAGGGAGTCGGCTACGGGGTTCCCGGCATGCTGGTCGACGGCAACGACGCCGCCGCGGTCTATGCGGCCGTGCGGCGTGCGGTGGCGTCCGGCGCGGAAGGCGGCGGGCCGACTCTGATCGAGGCGCTCACCTATCGCATCGAGGCCCACACCAACGCCGATGATGCCACCCGGTACCGCGACCAGGCCGAGGTGGAAGGGTGGCTCGCCCGCGACCCGCTGGCGCGGATCAGGAAGCATCTCATCGCCCGCGGCCTGCTCGACGAGCCCGCCGTCGCCGCCCTCGAAGCCGAGGCCGAGGCCGAGGCGGCCGCGCTGCGGCAGCGGATCAACACCGGCATCGCGCATGATCCTGCTGACCTCTTCCGGCACGTCTACGCCGAGCAGACCCCGGACCTGCGCTGGCAGCAGCAGGAACTCTCCGCCGAACTTGCGGCAGCAGCGGACGATCCGGAGGTAGCACGATGACCGCGATCGCCGAACGCAGCCCCGGGCCGCCGGTAACGGCGCCCGAGGTAACGATGGCCACGGCCCTGAACCAGGCGCTGGCCGATGCGCTGACCGAGGACGAGACCGTCCTCGTCTTCGGCGAGGACGTCGGCCCGCTGGGAGGCGTTTTCCGGGTCACCGACGGGCTGGCGGCCAGGTTCGGGGACACGCGGGTCTTCGACACCCCGCTCGCCGAGTCAGGCATCGTCGGCACCGCCATCGGCATGGCGATGAACGGCCTGCGGCCCGTCGTGGAGATGCAGTTCGACGCGTTCGCCTATCCAGCCTTCGAACAGATCACCAGCCATCTGGCCAAGTTGCGGAACCGGACCAGGGGCCGCGTCGCGCTGCCCGTCGTGATCCGGATTCCCTACGGCGGCGGCATCGGGGGCGTGGAACACCACTGCGACTCCTCCGAGGCCTACTACGCGCATACCGCCGGCCTGCGGGTCGTTACCCCGGCCACGCCCGGGGACGCGTATATGCTGCTCCGGCAGGCGATCGAATGCCCGGACCCGGTTATATTCCTCGAGCCCAAGCGCCGCTACTGGTCGAAGCAGGCCACGGTCCTTGACCACGCCGGCACCAACCCAAAGACCCTGGACCGTGCCATCGTGCGGCGGCCAGGCTCCGACGTGACCCTGATCGCGTACGGCGGGACCCTGGGCACCGCGCTGGAGGCGGCCGACGCCGCCGAGGAAGAGGGCCGCAGCCTCGAGGTCATCGACCTGCGGAGCCTGTCCCCGTTCGACGATGAGACGGTGACCGCATCAGTGCGGCGAACCGGCCGTGCCATCGTCGTGCATGAAGCGAGCCGGTTCTGCGGATACGGCGCCGAGGTGGCCGCGCGCCTGTCCGAGCAGTGTTTCCACTACCTCGAGGCCCCGGTCCTGCGGGTGGCCGGGTTCGACATCCCCTATCCCCCTCCGCACCTGGAGGAATATCACCTGCCCAGCGTCGACCGCATTCTCGACGCGGTCGACCGCCTGCAGTGGCAGGAGACCAGCCCGGCCGTGAGAGCTGGCGGCTAGATGCCCGCGTTCCTCCTGCCGGATCTGGGCGAGGGCCTGACCGAGGCCGAGATCGTGACCTGGCACGTGCAGACCGGAGACACCGTCGCCGTGGACCAGCCCATCGTCGAGGTCGAGACGGCCAAGGCGGTGGTCGAGGTCCCCGTGCCGTTCGCCGGCCGGGTCACCGCGCTGCACGGCCAGCCCGGCGACGTAGTGGCGGTCGGAGAGCCGCTGCTCACCGTGGATACCGCCGAGACCGGCAGCGTCCTCGTCGGCTACGGCACCTCCAGCGGGCACCATCGCCGTCACCGGGCCACCCGGTCATCGGGTGACACCGGTATTCCGCCGCGCAACGGCCGGCCGCCCGTGGCCTCGCCGCTGATCAGGCAGCTCGCCCGCAACGCCGGCCTTGACCTTACGACCATCCGCGGCTCCGGCCGCGGCGGGCTGATCACCCGCCAGGATGTGGACGCGGCGATCAGTGCCCGCCAGGCCGAGCCAGCCGCTGTCCCGGAGCCCGCGCCGGCCGTCCCGCCAGCCGGCGGAGTCATCCGGATTCCGATCCGAGGCCCGCGCAAGTCCGTCGCGGACAAGCTCAGCCGGTCGCGACGCGAGATCCCGGAGGCGACCGTCTGGGTGGACGTGGACGCCACCGAGATGCTCAGGCTCCGGGCAGCGCTCAACGCCGATGAGTCGGCGCCGAAGATCAGCCTCCTGGCGCTGCTGTCCCGGTTCACGATCCTCGCCCTGAGCCGTCATCCGGAACTCAACGCCAGGATCGAGGGCGACGAGATCGTGATGGGCCCGTCCGTGCACCTGGGCGTCGCCGCCCAGACCGATCGCGGTCTCATGGTGCCCGTCGTCCGCGATGCCCAGGCGCACACCCTCGAGCAGCTTGCCGTGGCCGTCGCCGAACGGACCCGGCGCGCCAGGGACGGCACGCTCGGTCCCGCCGAACTGACCGGCGGTACGTTCACGGTCAACAACTACGGCGTGTTCGGCGTGGATGGCTCGGCCGCCATCATCAATCACCCGGAAGCGGCGATCCTGGGCATCGGCCGGATCATCCAGCGTCCCTGGGTCGTCGACGGCCAGGTCGTGCCCCGCCATATGACCGAGCTCACCCTCGCGTTCGACCACCGGGTCTGCGACGGCGGGACGGCCGGCGGCTTCCTGCGCTTCATCGCCGACTGCGTTGAGTTTCCGGCGAACGTCCTGCGGCACCTGTAGCCCCCGCCGCGGCGGGGCCGCGGCCGAGCTCATCGAAGATCAGCACGGTCTGCGTCGACAGCACCTCAGGCATGCTCTGAAAGCTATTCAGCACCAGTTCCCGCAGCGCCGTGATGTCACGGGCCCTGACGAGCAGCACGATGTCGGCGTCCCCGGACACCAGCGCCGCGTGCTCCACCTCCGGGATCGTCATGAGCCTGGCCCGCAGCGGCTTCCACGCGGGCTGAGCGATCTTCAAGTGCACGTACGCGGACAGGCCGTACCCGTACCGCTGCGGATCCACCCAGGCGGAGTAGCCGGTAATCACCCCGGCTTCTTCCAGCCGCTGGACGCGCAGGTAGGCGCCGGACCGGGAGATGTGCAACCGAGCCGCCAGCGCCCGCATGGAAATGCGCCCGTCCTCGCGGAGCACCGCCACGATGGCCCGGTCGACATCATCGAGCGGGAGCGCCCGCGGGCCGGAGCCGTGGTCTTCACCGGTCATAGACGTCATGACGGCAACTTACCTCTCGCGGGGCCAGTCGTCTGACATGCGGCGCTAGTCATGGACTGATCGTCCACGATTACGGACGGATCCCGGCACGAGCGGCATCAGCTGAGACGCACGCCCTCTAGCGCCGCCAAAGCCGTCCCTGCGCGGCGGTGCGGGCGGAGCGGACTGGGTACACCCTCCACGGAGGTGCCGTGGACGGTTTCTTGCTCGCATATGACGGCTTCGATCCCGAGGCCGAAGGCCTTCGTGAGGCGCTGACCTCCACGGGCAACGGCTACCTATGCGTGCGCGGCGCAGCGGAATGGGAAGACGCTGACGGCGTGCACTATCCCGGTACCTATGTGCACGGCGGTTACAACCGCGAGACGACGATCCTGGGCGGCCTGCCCGTGCTCAACGAGGATCTCGTCAACCTGCCGAACTGGCTGGTCCTCCAGCTGCGGATCGAGGGCGGGGACGTGATCCGGCTCGCCGACGTGGAGTTGCTCGGTTACCGCCATGAGCTTGACATCCGGTTCGCGACCGTGATCCGCCACCTCTCGTTCCGTGATCATGAGGGCCGTGAGACGACGCTGCACAGCCGCCGCTTCGTCAGCATGGCCGACGCCCATCACGGGGGGATCGAGTGGACGCTCATGCCAGAGAACTGGTCAGGGCGCGTCGAGGTGGTCACGGCGATCGACGGCCGGGTGAGCAACGCGGGAGTCGCCCGCTACCAGCAGCTGGAAGGCCGCCACCTGAACCCCGTGGCCCCGCGGACGCTCGGGCCCGAGGTTATCGCGCTGAAGGCCGAGACCCGGCAGTCGAACCTGTACATCAGCCATGCGGCCCGCACCCGCGTGTTCCTCGGCGATCGGTCAGTCCAGGTCGAGCGGCGGCTCTACCAGATGGAGGACTACATCCAGCAGGTCCTGGCCTTCGATGTGCGCCAGGGCGAGGTGACGCGGGTCGAGAAGCTGGTGACGTTCTTCACGTCGCGGGACCCGGCGATCAGCGACACGCTGGTGAAGGCGGCCACGTCGGTGGCGCGGCACACCGATTTCGGCGCGTCGTTCGAGCGGCACGCCGCGGCGTGGGATGAGCTGTGGCGGGTGTGTGACGTGCGGGTGTCCGGAGAGGAGAGCGTGCAGTTGCTGCTGCGGCTGCACATCGCGCACGTCCTGCAGGTCTGCTCCCGGAACACCGCCGACCTCGACGCGGGACTGCCCGCCCGCGGCCTGAATGGCGAGGCCTACCGCGGGCACGTGTTCTGGGATGAGCTCTATGCGTTCCCGTTCTTCAACGTCCGGCTGCCGGAGGTCACGCGAGGGTTGCTGATGTACCGCTACCGCCGGATGGGCGAGGCCCGGGCGGCGGCGCGTGAGGAAGGATTCCGGGGTGCGATGTTCCCGTGGCAGAGCGGTAGCGACGGAACCGAGGAGACGCAGCGCGTTCACCTCAACCCCGTTTCGGGCCTCTGGGAGCCTGACCTTAGCCGTAACCAGCGGCATGTCAACGCGGCGATCTTCTGGAACATCTGGCAGTACTTCCAGACCACCCATGACCAGGCGTTTCTGCGCGACTATGGCGCGGAGATGATGCTCAGCATCACGCGCTTCTGGGCATCGATCGCGCACTTCAATACCGAGCGCGAGCGTTACGAGATCCATGGCGTGATGGGCCCGGACGAGTTTCACGACAAGTACCCCGACGCGCCGCGGGGCGGCCTGCGCAACAACGCGTACACCAACGTCATGGTGGCGTGGCTGTGCGATATCGCCGACAAGCTGCTAGCGCTGCTGCCCGCGAGCCGCGCGGAGGAGCTGCGCGAGCGGCTCCGCATCGACGACGACGAGCTGGCCGTGTGGCGGGACATGAGCCGGCGAATGTTCGTGCCGTTCCACGACGACGGGATCATCAGCCAGTTCGAGGGCTATGAGGACCTCGAGGAACTGGACTGGGACGCGTACCGGGCGAAGTACGGCAACATCCAGAGGCTCGATCGCATCCTGCGCGCGGAGGGCAGGGATCCCAACCTCTACAAGGTCACCAAGCAGGCCGACACGGTGATGCTGTTCTTCCTGTTCAGGGACGAGGAGCTGCGCGAGATTTTCGGGCGGCTCGGGTATGCCTACGATGCCGGCACAGCGTCCAGGAACGTCACGTACTACGACCGGCGCACGTCGCACGGTTCGACACTCAGCTTCGTCACCCATGCCGGGGTTCTCGCCGCCATTGACCCGGAGAGCTCATGGGAGCGGTTCCTGGTCGCACTGCGCAGTGATGCCGAGGACATTCAGGGCGGCACGACGAAAGAAGGCATCCACATGGGTGTCATGGCCGGGACGCTCGACCTCATGCAGCGCAGCTACGCGGGCACCTATATCAGCGACGGCGTCCTATGCTTCGATCCCCGGCTGCCGAACCGGCTCGCGAGCCTGTCGTTCTCGATGCAGTTCCGGCAGACCCCGATCCAGCTGACGCTCACCCGCGATCGCCTGACGCTGGCCCTCCACGCCGAGGGCGGCAGCCGTTCGGTCAGGGTCGCGGTCCGCGACGACGTTCGCGAGCTGAGCGTGGGCGACCGTACCGTGTTCGAACTCAGCCCGGCGACGACGGCGCCCTCAACCCCGTCCCCCTCAGCCCCCCCTTCCGCCCCGGATTGAAAGAAGGCCGCATGCCGAAGTTCCAGGGAGCGATTTTCGACGTCGACGGAGTGCTAGTCGACTCGCCGCACGAAAAGGCGTGGCGCGAGTCACTGCGCGAGCTGATGGAAGCCGGCTGGCGCGACATACGCGACCAGACAACATGGTCGCCGGACGCGTTCACGCCCCATATCTACCAGCAGTACGTGTCCGGCAAGCCGCGCATGGCCGGCGCCCTCGCCGCCCTCGACTACTTCCACGTACCCGACACCGAGAAGCGCGTGGCCGAGTACGCGCAGCGCAAGCAGGAAATGGTCGTGCGTCTCATCGAAGCCGGCGAATTCACGGCGTATCCAGACGCGCTGCGTTTCGTCATCGCGACCAAGGACGCCGGGATGCGGATCGCGGACGCGTCGTCCTCGAAGAATGCGGGGTTGTTCCTGCGCAAGATCCGGCTCGACACGTTCGCGGCCGAGCAGGGAATCTCCTCGCCGACGCTGAAGTCCGGGCAGACGCTACTGGATTACTTCGACGTGGATGTCTCGGGGCGCGATTTCGCCCGCGGCAAGCCGGACCCCGAGATCTTCCTGACCGCCGCGCACGAACTCGGCGTCGAGCCACGCCACGCGATGGTGATCGAGGACGCCTCCTCCGGCGTGCAGGCCGCGAAGGCCGGAGGCATGGCCGCGATCGGCATCTCCCGGGCCGACGACGCCGACTTGCTGGCGGCGGCCGGCGCCGATCTCGTGGTCACCTCGCTCGATGACGTGGACAGAGATGCCCTCACCAGAGGTGAGCTGAAGCGGTAACACTTCTCCACGGTCAGGGGATGCGGCTCTGCGGCAGACCCCGGGCGGGTGCGTGGTCCGGCCGGAGGTCGACCAGCCCGGCACCGCCGACTCACCGCAGGACGCGGAAGATGTCTGGCTGCCCGTCCTGGCTGCGCTGCAACTCCTGGTGAATCCATCCTGACGACCGCCGAACCGGAGCGAGCGGGAATGATGCGCTCTCGCACGCGTTAATATAAGTGAGGCACCCGAGAACCGAACCGGCCGTCCGATGACGGCTTCGACGTGCCGTGGTCATCAGCCCACCCGTCGGCGGTTCCGGGGCCGAGTAAGAGGCCTGCCGGGGCCCGCTGCGCCGAGCGCGGAGATCCGCACTTCGGCTCGGCGTTCAAAGCACCAGGCCCGCTGCCCGGGACGCTCATCGCCCCGGTCGCGGGACTGTGCGGCATGCTGCCGCGGTGACCATGCCTCGGCATGCCAGAGGAGGAATCTTTGGCTCGACCAGGCCAGCGCCAGACGAGCGCTCGCCGTACCGCCCCGCGGAATCAGCGACGCGTCCGCCACCACGGCGACCTCGTGTCGGTGCTCGCCCGAAACGCCCGTGAGGTCGAGGCGGCGGCCCAGCGCGGCCGCGTGACGCCTGCCGTGCGCACGAAGTTCCAGGCCATCGCCCTGCTGCTGCGGGATGAGCGTGCCCGGATCCGGGCGGCAGCCGGAAGCGACGGTCATCGGGCTGAGCAGCTCAAGCGCCTGGACGGCATCGCGACCATCCTGGCGACGACCGCTGTGCGGGACGCTGGGCTCATGGCGCTGCTCGGCGAGGATGCCGACGTCTCCGACGCGGCCCGGTCGCTCAAGCGGGAGATGCTGCGGGACCTCGGCATCGAGCCGGCGCCCGAAGAGATCGCTCCGGCCGAGACCGCGACCGTCCCGGCCGGCCCGGAGCGGCAAGTCGTGCCGCAGTCGGTGATCTCCCGGCAGCTGGCGAACCCCTTTCTGGCCCCCGACTTCTCCGCCGTTCCGCAGCGCACCACCCGTCCGCGCCGCCTGGCCAGCTGGGAACTGCTCGGCCCGCTGCTGAGTTCCTTCGAGCGCGCCAGCGAGGGAGCCCCGGCGTGCATGGCGCTCCCGGCACCGACGGCGCGGTTCACCCCGGAAGGCCTGGAGCTGATGCCGCACCAGGGGGAGGTGGTCGCCGCGGCGGCGGCCGGTCACCGGACGTTCCTGCTCGCCGATGAGCCGGGCCTGGGCAAGACGGCCGAGGCGCTGCTGGCCGCGGAAGCGGCGAACGCCTACCCGCTGCTCGTCGTGGTGCCGAGCGTCGTCAAGACCAACTGGGCCCGTGAGGCGGCCCGCTGGACGCCCCACCGCCCGGCCACCGTGGTGCAGGGCGACGGCGAGGCTGTCGACGGCTTCGCCGATATCGTCGTGCTCAACTACGAGGTGCTCGATCGCCACATGGGCTGGCTCGGCGACTTCGACTTCCGCGGCATGGTCGTGGACGAGGCCCACTTCATCAAGAACAAGAGCTCACAGCGTTCGCAGCGCGTCCTCGCGCTCTCCGACCGCATCCGGTCCCGTGCGACGCGGCCCTTGCTGATGGCGCTGACCGGCACCCCGCTGATCAACGACATCGACGACTTCCGGGCAATCTGGCAGTTCCTCGGCTGGATCGACGACAGCAAGCCCCTCGACGAGCTGACTGACGCGCTCGAGGACACCGGCCTGACGCCCGCCGACCGCGGCTTCTACGCCGCGGCGCGCCAGTGCGTGATCGACCTCGGCATCGTGCGCCGCCGCAAGCTTGACGTGGCCGCCGACATCCCCGCCCGCCGCATCGCCGACCTCCCCGTCGAACTGGACGGACAGGTCGGCCGGTCGATCCGGGCGGCCGAGAAGAACCTCGCGGGCCGGATGGTGGCCCAGTACGAGACCGCGCTCGCGAACCGGTCCTCCGACGCCGGCGTCGAGGGCATCGACCACGACCTCGTTCGCATGGTGGCCCGGTCGGAGCTGAAGGATGCGACTACGCAGTCCGGCGAGAACGTGTTCACGATGATGCGACGCATCGGCCAGGCAAAGGCCGAACTGGCCGCGGACTACGCGACGCAGCTGGCCCGCAGCGCCGGCAAGGTCGTCTTCTTCGCCAAGCACATCGACGTGATGGACGCCGCCGAAGAGACTTTCGCCCGGCAGGGGGTGCGCTTCTCGTCGATCCGCGGCGACCAGACGCCCACGGCGCGGCAGGCGAACGTCGACGCCTTCGTGAACGACCCGGACGTCGCGATCGCGGTGTGCTCACTGACCGCGGCAGGCGTGGGCCTGAATCTGCAGGTCGCCTCCAACATCGTGCTGGCCGAGCTGTCCTGGACCGACGCGGAGCAGACCCAGGCCATCGACCGCAGCCACCGCATCGGGCAGTCCGAACCGGTCACCGCGTGGCGCATCATCGCCGCGCAGACCATTGACGCCCGGATCGCCGGGCTGATCGACGGCAAGGCGGGACTCGCCGCCCGGGCGCTGGACGGGTCGGACGAGGAGGTCTCCTCGTCGGCCGACGTGCAGCTCGAGGCGCTGGTCGCGCTGCTCACGGATGCCCTGCAGGCGTCTTCCGGACATGGCAACGCCCCCGTGTTCGTGACCACCGAGATTCTGAAATGAAACCGGGAATCCAGTACGTCGTACGCACTGGATCCGGGGTTTCATCGCGTTCGAACTGGTCCGGCGCAGACGAACGGTGATACTGATGGTGCCGGTGCGTCCTGAGACTGGGTAGCGCGCAGATGGCCGGCGGAGCGGACCCGTTCTACGGGGGCTGGACGGTCGGGTAAGACCGCCGGCGCCGGGATACCGGAACCGCGGACATCCACGGGGGCAGATTTCGGCCGCCGACCGAGACGACGATGGCCACCACGCACACCGCGAGGACGGTCCACCACACGGTGTCCGAGGAGGGGCCGCCGCTGTCGGGCGCCGGGAACGTGCGGACCCAGCGCGCGATCTGCGGCACGAGAGCGGGAGCCATCACCACCAGCACGACGGCAGTGCCGACCGTCGCGCCCGGTTCTCCGGTCCGCGTCCGGACGACGCACGCCACGGCGAACCCGAGCAGCACGTTGCCGGCCAGCGCGAGACCTACCGCCGCCCAGGGCAGCGCCAGCCCGCGCACGGCCGCCGCCAGCATCACCAGCACGCCGGCGGCGAGCGGCGCCAGCAGCGCCACGGCGCGGATCTGGGTGCGCCGGACGGGCCCGGTCGGCGTCACGTCGACGACCAGGCTGGCCGGCTCGTCCAGGGTGAACGCCGCGGCCCCGGCGAGCAGCGCGAAGCAGACCGGGAACAGCACCGTGGCGGCCGCCGGGAACGCGGCCCCGCAGCCGCCCACCACGACCGCCACGCCGCTGACGCCCGCGACCGCCTGCCACGCCCCGGCCCGCAGCACCGGTCCGACCATCACGCGGTGACGGCGTGGGTGAACCCGCCGCTGGCGGCCAGCGCGAGCAAGATCACGGCCGCCACCCCCGCGATCGCGAGACCACGGATGATCCGCGAGCGCACTGTCCCTTCGGCCCCGCGCAGGAGCGCCACCAGGACCGCGATCGCACACAGGGCGAGCTGCCAGCCGATGAAGAACCAGGGCGACCCGCGAAAGGCCGTGACGCCGCCGGTGTCCCCGGTGTACGTGAAGAAGGCGAACGGCGCGAACAGCCGCAGCACCGCGACGGGCGCCGAGTCCGCATGCGAAAAGGACAGGATCGTCACCAGGCTCACCCAGCCGTACAGGACCAGGAAGAGCACGAACGCGGCGCCCGGGAACCGTACCCAGCGGCCCAGGGCGACCCCGAGCAGCGGACCGCCGAGCGCCGGCATCACGATCTGCCCGACCAGGACGGCGACCCGAGCGGATGGGCTGAACGGTCCGTAGAGTGGGCTGCTGACCGGGATGAGCTGCACGAACCTCAGCAGGGCGAGGCAACCGCAGGCGAACGGCACCAGCGCGACCACGCACAGGGCGGCGGTGCGGGCCGGCCGGGTGACCGGGGTGACACCGACGACCGGTTCGCTGGCCCGCATCGACCGGGTCAGCCAGTACGTGGCCATCATGCCGAACCCGCCGAGGAAGATCGCCGGGTACGGGTTGGCGGTGTCGATGTCGGTAACCCCGGCATCCGGGCCGGCCCATAGCGCAAATACGATGAACGCCACGGCGAACAGGAAGACCGGGTTGAGGACGAACCGGCGCGTCTCCCGGATGGCCAGCGCGGTGAACGTGGCCCGCCCGGTGGCGGCCCCGGGCGGCCCGAACGTGAGCGTCGCGGTCATGACGCCACCTCCGCGGCGGGCTCGTCCTCCGGGGACCCGCCGCGCAGCAGCAGGTAGGCGTCTTCGAGGGATGGTTCGACGTGCTCGACGTCGTCCCGTACGCGGGCGCCGACGTTTCGGTACCGGCCGGTGCCGGTCCGCCAGGAGACGCTCGCCGCCGGGTCCGGCTCGTCGGCCAGCCAGACCCGGCCGGCCGCCTGGGCGGTCAGATCGGTGACCGGACCGTCGTAGCGGACCCGGCCGCGGTCCAGCACGATCACGCGCTCGCACAGGGCCGCGACATCCTCGGTCTGGTGGGTGGACAGCACGACGATCGACGTCCGCGCGATCTCCGCGAGCACGGTCCGCAGCGTCACCCGCTGCTCCGGGTCGACGCCGGTGGTCGGCTCGTCCAGGATCAGCACCGGCGGCGAGCCGAGCAGCGCCTGAGCCAGCGAGACCCGCCGGCGCTGGCCGCCGGACATGGCCCGGATCCGCTTGGCGCCGAGATCGGACAGCCCCACCAGGTCGAGCACGCGACGCACCTCCGCGTGCCGCGCCGCCGGCTGGTTCCACTCCTTGAGCAGCGCGATGTAGTCCACGAACGCGAAGGCGGTGAAGCCGCGCGGGAAGCCGACCTCTTGCGGCTGGTAGCCGAGCTGGCGGCGGATGCTGGTGCGTTCGGCCGGCACCTCCGGGTCCAGGCCCAGCACGCTCACCTTTCCCTGGCTGGGCGGCAGCGCGGTGGCCAGCAGGCGCAGCAGCGTGGTCTTGCCGGCGCCGTTGGGGCCGAGCAGTCCGGTCACGCCGGGTTTCAGGTCTAGGTCGACGCCGGCCAGCGCCCGGGTGGCACCGAACGTGCGCCCGACGTCACGCAGGCTGATCGAAGCGGTCACTATCGCTACCTCCACGGTTTACCTCCACGGGCGAAGCTGGCGCAGCTGACGTCGGCGCAGGAGAAAGATCGAGAACGAAGCCGCCGCCAGGGCCAGGAAGCCCGCCTGGGCCGGGGCCTGGAGCACCGCATCCGGCGAACCGGTCCGCGCCGCCAGCAGCCAGATCACCGCGAGCCAGACCGAGCTGACCGCGATGGCCGAGCGCAGCGGGCTAACCCAGGTCGACGCGGCGAGGACCACCGCGACGAAGCCGACCGCCGGCAGCAGCCAGGCGAACGCTGTCTCCCCGGGCACGACCAGCCCGAAGAGCAGCACGGCCGGCAACGCGAGCGCGAGAACCGCGATCGTGCGCAGCAGGATCAGCCGGAGCACCGGATAGGGCGTGACGAGTTCCGGTTCGAGCGCCGGGTCCATCCGCGGGTCGTAGCTGGACGCGACCACCAGGCAGGGCACGACCGGCGCCACGGCCAGGAACAGCCACACCCCGCGGGCGTGCCCGAGGGCCGCCGCGAACGCGGCGAACACCAGGACCGCGGCCACCCCGACCAGCCACACCCCGCGGAAGGCGCTGGCCACCGCCACCAGCCGCGCCTCCTGGGCGGGCAGGCCGGCGCCGCGCAGCAGCCGCTCGAACACCGACGGCCGCGGCACTTCGATGGCGTCCCGCGTGCGGTCCCACACCGCGGCGAAGTCGATCCCGCCGGCCGCGGCGGTGACCGCGGCGGTGACCCGCGCCCGGCACGGCTCGCAGGACAGCAGGTGCTGCTCGGCCGAGGCCCCTTCGGCCAGCGAATCGGTCCGTTCGACGTAACGCCGCAGGGTGTCGTCGTCCAGGTGCCAGCCGGTCATGACGGTCCCTCCGCTAGGGCGGCCCGCAGGTGCGCCTTGGCCCGGTAGAGCCTGGTCTTCACGCTGCTCACCGGTACGTGCAGCAGTTGCGCCGCCTCCTTGGCGGACAGGCCGTCCAGCACGACGACCTGGATGACGGCGCGCATCTCTGGCGACAGCCGGGCCAGCGCCTGGCCTATGTCGCCGTACTCCACCGACAGCAGCACCTGGTCCTCCGCGGCCGGCGCGACCCCGGCGTTCTCGAACACGGCGGCGGCGACGCCGCGGGTCCGCAGACGGCTCACCAGCCGGCGGATCGCGATCCCCCACAGCCACGCCGCGATGTCGCCGTCGCCGCGGAAGCCCCGCGGTTTCTGCCAGACGGCGACGAAGGTGTCCTGGATGGCGTCCGCCACGAGGTCGCGGTCGTTGCACCGCCGGGCGAGCCGGATCGCGAGCCAGCCGGCGTGGCGTTCGTAGAGCGTACGGAAGGCGCCCATGTCGCGTTCGGCCACGGCGAGAAGCAGCGTCTCGTCGTTCGGGCGGCTGTCCATGTCTTAACTGTCGCGCCCCCGGGCCGGAAAAGTTTCACCCCACGGCCGGAAATTTTTCCATGCTGGCCGGGTGGAGCCCGGCTGTGGCCGTCCGCTCCGATATGGCCAGCCGGCCGGTGATGGTGGTGCCCTGGCCGGGCTGGGAGGTGACGGTCAGGGTGCCGCCGAGCGCGGCGAGCCGGTCCGACATGCCCTGCAGGCCAGAGCCATGGCGCGCGGCGGCGGCCGGGAAGCCGGCGCCGTCGTCGCTGACCGAGAACTCCAGGACATCGCCGGAACCGGACAGGCGGATCGTCGTGGCCGTGGCCCGGGCGTGCTTGGCCACGTTCTGCAGCGCCTCCAGCGCGCAGAAGTAGACGGTGCTCTCGGCGTCCTGCGTGTAGCGGCCGACCTGGTCCGACTCGAACACGACCGGTACCGGGCTGCGGGCGGCCTGTGCGCGCAGCGCCATGACCAGGCCCTGTTCGGCCAGCAGCGGCGGGTAGATGCCGCGGGCCAGCGCGCGCAGGTCCTCCAGCGCCGTGCTGAGCTGCGCCTTCAGGTCGGGGATGGCCTGCCGGATCAGGTCCGGGTCGTCGGCCGACTCGGCCAGCAGGCCGAGGTGGATAGCCAAGGCGATGAGCTGCTGCTGGGCGCCGTCGTGCAGGTTCCGCTCGATCCGGCGGCGTTCGGCGTCCTGAGCCCCGACCAGCCGGCGCCGGGACGCGAGCAGCTCCTCGATCGTGGCCCGCAGCTCGGCGGTGAGCTGGGCGTTGCGCATGACCAGGCTGGCCTGGGAGGCCAGGTGCTGAAGCAGGCTGTCCTCGGTGCTGGTCAGAGGCTCTTCGCGCGGCTTGGTCAGGGAGATCGCGCCGAGCAGGTCGTCCCCGTGCCGGACCGGCACCACCCGGGCGGCCGGGTCCAGGACCGGGAGGCCGGCACCACCGGCGGCGCCGTTCAGCCGCACCGCGGCGGACGGCACCGAGCCGCCGGGCCAGACCGCGCCGGGCCGCAGGCCGTCGCCGACCCGGATCCACGCCTCGACCCGGCTGGCGCCGGCCGCGCCGCCCAGTAGCGAGACCATCCGGTCCAGCGCCCCGCCCAGGTCGAGCTGGCCCGCCATGTCGGCGGCGAAATCGGACAGGACCTGGTACGGCGTGGCGCGTTCGCCGTAGACCAGGCGGTTGGCCAGCCGGGTGGCCCGCTGCCGGAGCGGCTGGAACACCAGCGCGATGACGACCGCGGCGGCGATCGTCAGCAGCGGGGCGCTCCCGGCG